>ERZ773003.532-NODE-532-length-27707-cov-7.689136_pt1 | contig 27707 bp, 33 predicted proteins | sample MGYA00580668_ERZ773003 | MGnify/ENA primary metagenome ERZ773003 (study PRJEB29015, sample SAMEA2738002) | human oral metagenome | biome: human oral; feature: human-associated habitat; material: dental | place: China | collected 2126 ...
TGTCGAGAAGGCGAAAAAAATCGCCGCAGAGCTTGAAACTCTGCGGCAGGAATTCTAGGAGATGCGCGGCGAAGCCGAAGCCGACAAGATGAACGTTCAATTTTGCAGGGGAGTGCCAGAGAAGCACGGATAAAGATTCAGCGGATGGAGAAAGGCAAACCGTATCTGCGGTTATTGCTGATGCGGGCCGTGGCCTGCTCCGTGGCCACCGCGACCGTGACCGTGTCCGCCGCCTTTGCCGCGATGCGGACAGCGCCCTTCACCCATGGTGGCGTCCTGTCCGTGACGGTGTGTGTGCGCTTGGCTTTCGCCGTGGTGCTGACCGCAGTGACCTTCGCCCTCGCCGTGGTGATGCTGACCTTCGCCCGCGCCGTGCGCGTGGGAACAGCGATGGCCGCCTTCGGCGTGCTCATGTCCCTCACCGTGATGCGAGCAGTTTGCTTCCGTCGTATAGTCGAGCGTACCGGCGAGATGCTGTGCGACAGCTTCGTCCGCCGCACCCTTGACGCCGGCGTAGACGCGGATGCCAGCATCTCGGAGCGCTTCGATCGCGCCCGCGCCGATACCGCCGCAGATGAGCGCATCGACTTCGTTTTCCTTCAAAAATCCAGCGAGTGCGCCGTGACCGCTGCCTTGCGTGCTGACGACCTCCGATTTCTCTACGGCGTCCTCCTTGATGTCGTAGAATTTGAATGCCTGCGAGTGGCCGAAGTGCTGGAACACCGTGCCGTTTTCGTTTTCATAGGGGACTGCGATTCTCATCGTTCCTTCTCCTTTCTTTCTCGGGGGCGAAAAGCAATAGTCTTGACGCGCCTCGGCACGCGGGCAGCATTTGCCGCACGGTGCGGACATGTCGCAGAGCTGGTAGAAGCCGCCTTCGATGACGAGCGGTCTGCCGTGCACGAGGCTCTCGGCGATTTTTTTGCGTGCTGCGGCATAGATTTCGGCGACCGTCGTGCGCGAGATCGCCATGCGTTTGGCGCATTCCTCCTGCTTGAGCCCGTCGTGGTCGATGCTGCGTATGCATTCGTACTCTTCGAGGAGCAGGGTGACGGCCTCGCCGCCGGGAAAGCCCGCAGGCGTGAAGCGCTCGTAGGCGGGACGCACGCAGATCCTTCGCCCCCGTGTCGGTCTTGGCACAGCCCCCGCCTCCTTTAACATATTTTACGGATTTGTTATCGACATATGTCGATAACTGTGTTATGATCGTATCATGGAAGGTACAGAGTGTCAAGCCGTTTTGGCGAAAACTGCAGGATTTAGCCCTTTCATGGAGAAAAAAATAATATCGTTCATCAAAATAGAGGAGGGATTTCATGGCAAAGGAAACAATACAGAAGGACGTCGTCATCATCGGTGCGGGCATGGCAGGGCTGACGGCGGCGCTCTATGCGGGACGCATGAATTTTTCGACGCTCGTCCTGGAGAATGCCATCGTCGGTGGGCAGATTGCGAACGCCACGGGCATTGAGAATTATCCGGGCTTTTTGAGCGTCTCGGGCAGCGACCTCATTCAGACAGTGCAGCAGCAGGCGGAGAAGTTCGGCGCTGTCGTCGACGAGTTCGATGCGATTGAGAAGGTCACGCTCGAAGGCGCAGTCAAGCGCGTCGAGACGGAGAGCGCCGTTTACGAGACGCCCGTCGTCATCATCGCCTCGGGCATGAGCCGCAGGAAGCTGCCGCTCGCTGAAGAAGCAAAGTACGCGGGACGCGGTGTCCACTATTGCGAGCTTTGCGACGGACACATGTATCAAGATAAAATCATTGCCGTCATGGGCGGCGGAAATGCGGCGCTCGATGCCGCGAACTTCCTCTCGCGTTACGCGAAGAAGCTCTACCTCGTGCATCGCTCCAAGCTTCGCGCCGACGAAGTTTCGCAGAAGCGTCTCCGAGAAAATCCCAAGGCGGAGATCTTGCTCGAAACGGAGATCCGTGCCCTGCGGGGCGAGGGAAAGCTCGAATCTATCGAGATTTTTGACAAGAAGGCGGGCGAGGCACGGGAACTTGCTGTCGACGCCATATTCGTCAACATCGGCGTGCAGCCGAACACGGCGCTCTTTGAGGGACAGGTCGAGATCAACGAGAAGGGTCATATCGTCGCGGGCGAGGACTGCCGCACGAATATCCCCGGCGTCTTCGTCGCCGGCGACATCCGTGAGAAGGAGATCCATCAGCTGACGACTGCCGCATCCGACGGCACGACGGCGGCGCTTCTCGCCGAGAAGTACATCACAGGAGGGAAAACATCATGGTAAAGGTCTATTCCATCACACAGTGCCCTTGGTGCGACAAGGTCAAGAAGTATCTGAAGTCGAAGAACATCGCCTACGAGGAGCACAACATCGAAGAGGACGAGGCGGCGCGCAAAGAGTGCGAGGCCATCTCGGGCGATCTCGTCGTGCCGGTGACGACGGTCAACGGCAAGGACTTCGTCGTGAGCTTCGACAAGGCGAAGCTCGATGCGATCCTCGGTATTTAAGGAAGCGCGGATAGATTCGGCGCTTCCTTAAGAGAGTGACTGCTGCTGCAGGCGGCATCGAAAAACGCCCGCATGTGCAAAAGTGCATGTGCGGGCGTTTTTTCAGTCTGCGCCCTTCGGGCTTGACTTCTTGGACTTTCATGGTAAACTTTTTGGACATATGTTCAGCCGCCGCGCGAAGCAGCATGAGCTGCTTTTCGTCCGTTTCCCGCGACAGCTTCATCAAGGGGGCACGCTGTACATATGTCCACACGCCTTACATGAAACCAGTCAATCAGTCTGCGCCCTTCGGGCTTGACTTCTTGGGGTTTCATGGTAAACTATAAATTGCTATATTAGCCACATTAGCTCGATGGAACTTGCAGTGTGTGGGGGAGGAAATGGGACTTTCATGGAGAAGTTGATTATAAAGGGCGGCTGTCGGCTTGCGGGACGCGTGAAGATTAGCGGTGCGAAGAACGCTGTGCTGCCCATCATCGCCGCGACGCTTCTGGGCCAGGATGCCCCAAGCCGTCTGGAGGAGGTTCCTTCGCTCGACGATGTGCATACGATCACGGAGGTGCTGCAGGCGCTCGGCGTACATGCGGCGTTTGACAAGGCGGCGAACGCGCTGACCGTGGACAGCTGCGAGATCAAGCGGACGGAAGCGCCTTACGAGCTTGTGCGCAAGATGCGCGCTTCTTTCCTCATCATGGGACCGCTGCTCGCACGCCTTGGTCATGCGAAGATCTCGCTGCCGGGCGGCTGCGCTATTGGCACCCGCCCCATCGACCTGCATCTCAAGGGCTTCGAGGCCCTGGGCGCAAAGATCGAGATTGGGCATGGCTACATCGAGGCGCGTGCTGACGCGGGACTCAAGGGCGCGCGCATCTATCTCGACTTCCCGAGCGTCGGTGCGACGGAAAACATCCTCATGGCGGCCTCGATGGCACAGGGGCAGACCGTGCTCGAAAACCCTGCGCAGGAGCCGGAAATCGTCGATCTCGCGAACTTCCTGAACGTCATGGGCGCGAAGGTGCGCGGCGCGGGTACAAACGTCATCAAGATCGAGGGCGTCAAGAAACTCACGGGGCACAACTATACGATCATCCCTGACCGCATCGAGGCAGGCACCTACATGGTTGCCGCCGCCATGACGCAGGGCGACGTCTATATCGAAAACGCTATTTCCGAGCATCTGAAGCCCGTCATCGCCAAACTCAAGGAGGCGGGCGTCACGATCGAGGAGGCTGTTGAGGGCATTCGCGTGACCTGCGACCACAGGCCGAAGGCGGTCGACATCAAGACGATGCCGTATCCGGGCTTTCCGACAGACATGCAGGCGCAGTTCATGGCGCTCCTCGCCATCGCAGACGGTGCGGGACTCGTGACGGAAACGGTCTTCGAGAACCGTTTCATGCACGTCGATGAATTGAAGCGCATGGGGGCGTCCATCAAGATTGACGGGCGCACGTCCATCGTCGAGGGCGTCGATCATCTGACAGGCTGCCAGGTCAAGGCGACCGATCTGCGTGCCGGCGCTGCCATGGTGCTCGCGGGTCTCGTCTCCGAAGGCGAGACGCAGGTCGGCTACATCCACCACATCGATCGCGGCTACGACAAGCTCGTGGAGAAACTCGTGGGGCTTGGTGCGGACATTCGCCGTACGGATGATTGAAGGGAAATCGACAGCGGATGCAACTGGTTGCCGTAAATAAAAATTGACATTCCTACGGGAAAAGTGATATATTGTTTCTATTGATGCGCTCGTAGTCCAGTGGATAGGACGTTAGCCTCCGGAGCTGAAAGCGTGGGTTCGACTCCCGCCGAGCGCACCATGGAATGACTTGAAGGAGGGCGCGCTTTCGCGCCCTTTTTATCATATCTGCGAGAGGCGGAAGGTACGATGAACGAAAAGGCGAGCGCGGCGATGCGCCAGTTCCTTGAAGCGATGGGACTCGATCTCGCGGCGTGCAGCATGGAGAAGACGCCGGAGCGCGTGACGGAGATGTTTGATCTGCTCTTTTCGGGCTGCGGCGAAGATGCGTCTTCGGCTTGGGGCGAGCTTTTCGAGACGAAGGCGCGTGGTCTGACGGCGGTGCAGCACATCCCGTTTTATTCGCTGTGCGAGCATCATCTCGTGCCGTTCTTCGGCGAGGTGCATATCGCCTATTTGCCGAAGGACGGCAAGGTCGCGGGCTTCGGCAGGTTCGTCCATGTCGTGAATCTCCTTGCGAGGAGGCCGCAGCTGCAGGAACGGTTTACGCGTGAGATTGCGGACGCCGTGCTCGACGGGCTTTCGGCAGAGGGCGTGCTCGTCATCGTCGAGGCGCGTCAGTTGTGCATGATGATGCGCGGTGAGCTTGCGCCCGGGACGCGCACGCTGACTTCGGAGACGGGCGGCACGATCGCCGCCGATGCAGCTCTTGGCAAAGAGGCATGGGATCTTCTGATGCGCGGAGCGAAGGAGGGATGAGGCAGATGAAGGTGAAGAGGCATTACCGACTGCCGTCGGGCAAGGAGCTGACGGTCGGCGAAGGGACGCTCGTCATGGGCATATTGAACGTGACGCCCGACTCTTTCTCAGACGGCGGCAAGTGGAACACGCTCGATAAGGCGCTCGACCATGCGCTTTCGATGGTCGAGGACGGCGCGGCGATCATCGACGTCGGCGCGGAGTCGTCGCGCCCGGGCTTCGTGCCCGTGTCGGCGGCAGAGGAGATCGAGCGGCTCGCGCCCTTCTTGGAGCATATAGCGCCGAAGATTCCCGTGCCGATCTCCATCGACACGTTCAAGGCGGAGACGGCACGCGCTGCCTTGCGGCTCGGCGCGGACATCCTCAACGATATATGGGGGCTGCAGTACGCGGCGGAAGAACGCGGCGCGATGGCTCGCGTCGCAGCCGAATACCATGCGCCCGTCGTCGTCATGCACAATCAGACAGGCACAGCGTACAGGACGGATGTCATCGAAGCCATGCAGGATTTCTTCCGCGAGAGCTGCGCCATTGCCGAGGAAGCGGGCGTGGCGAAAGAGAACCTGATCTTCGATCCGGGCATCGGCTTCGGCAAGACGCCCGAGACGAACATCGAGGTTTTGCATCGTTTGCAGGAGCTTTGCGTGCTCGATGGGGAAGCATATCCGCTGCTTTTGGGCGCGAGCCGCAAGAGTTTCATCGGCTATGCGCTCGATCTCCCTGTCGAGGAGCGGCTTGAAGCGACGGGCGCGGCGACGGTTTTGGGCGTCGCCGCAGGCGCATCCATCGTGCGCGTGCACGACGTCAAGGAGATCGCACGCATGTGCCGCATGGCGGACATCATCTTGGAGGGCGGGAAGCATGGACAGGATTGAGCTTTCGGGCATGGAGTTTTTCGGCTATCACGGCTGCTTTGCTGAAGAGCGTCAAAAGGGACAGAAATTCATCGTCGATGCCGTGCTCTGCCTTGACCTCGCTGAAGCGGGGCGCATGGACGAGCTTTGCAGGAGCGTCAATTATGCCGAGGTGTTCGAGGACGTGCGCACCGTTGTTGAGGGAGAAGCGAAGAATCTCATCGAGGCGGTAGCGGAGGAAATCGCAGCGCAGCTTCTCAAAAAGTATGCGGCGCTTACACGCGTTGAGATCGCCGTGCATAAGCCTCAGGCACCGCTTGCAGGCGCATTCTGCGACGTCTGCGTGCGCATCGAGAGGGGCCGCGCATGAACGGCGAAGAGGCGAGAGCTGGCGAACGGGTGAGGAACGTGCACCTTGCGGAGCGGGGACTTGCGCATAATATTGCAGGGCGTACGCAGAGAATGTATCGCATCTATCTTGGTCTCGGCGCGAACCTCGGTGACCGTTGCGCTTCCGTGCGGCGAGCCTTGCGACTTTTAGGTCATATCGAGGATACGCGTCTTCTGCGCGTATCCTCTTTTTATGAGACGCCGCCGTGGGGGAACGAGAAGCAGCCGCCGTTTCTTAACGCCTGCGCCGCTTTGGATACGCGCCTTTCGCCCCTCGTGTTCCTGCGCTGCGCTCAGCGCATCGAGCGTGCGCTCGGCCGCGTGCGCAAGGAGCATTGGGGGCCGCGCACGATCGACATCGACCTGCTCTTCGCCGAAGGATTCGAGAGTGCAGTGCCAGAGCTTCGCCTGCCGCATCCGTATATTCACGAACGGGCCTTCGTCCTTTTGCCCTTGACGGAGATTGCTTCCGGGTTGATTGTCCGAGGCAGGAAAATCGACGAATGGTTGGAGGATCTTTCGGAATCTGCCGCTTGCCGCAGGTGTGGCGTATATCGTCCTATGAAAAAATGACAGAAGGTTTTTTCTTCCAAAAGAAAAGCTATCTTTTCCTGCTGGAACATGGTAAGCTACACGCACAAACGTCCACTTTGTGGACATTGTGCGCCGCCCTTACAGAAGCCTAGCCAATCGGTCTGCGCCTTCGGCTTGACCTCTTGGGGCTTCATGGTAAAACAGTTCTTTTCTCGGGCATGCGTTATACAAATGGATATTCCGCTCCGATTCCAAGATTGTGATTCCTTTCCCCGCAACAGGAGTGTCGACAAATTCGTTGCCATTTTATCGACATCTTGCTATACTGGATGCAGAGTACCCGCATGATCTGGAAAGGATGGTTCATCATGCCGCAAATACGCCCGCTTCCCCCTACGATTCCCATCACAGCCTTCAATCGCGGCCAAGCCGGAAAAATTTTCTCCAACGTAAAACAAACCGGCATGACGGTCGTCATGAAGAACAATGAACCGGAGTGCGTCCTGCTGTCGCCTGCCGATTACAACGCCCTTGTCGAGCGCTTAGAAGACGCTGACCTTCTGCATCTCGCTTCCGAAAGACTGAAAGACTTCGACAGCAAAGAGCAGGCGGCTATTCCCTTTGAAGAAGTCTGCAAGCGAAACGGCATCGACCTTCCTTCTCTCGATTTTGAGAGCGTTGAAATCGAATGATGTGGCAAGTACAGTTTCTGGAAGCAGCGCAAAAAGATTTCGAGCGTCTTGACGGCAGTCAAAAGCAGGAAACGGCAAAGGCCATCTGCAAGGTTTCTCAGAATCCACTGCCTGCAAGTAAAGGCGGCTACGGCAAGCCATTGGGCGCACATGCCGACACGAATCTCGTCGGTCTATTAAAAATCAAGCTGAAGCGCTCAGGCATCCGTATCGTCTACAAACTGGTGCAAGACCGCGATCACATGCTTATCATCGTCATCGGGTTGCGCAGCGATTCTGCCGTATATAAAACCGCTGCACGCAGAATTGCAAAACTTGACGACAGTGAGTCCCTATAAGCCTAAGCGGAGCCGATCGCACCTACGCTTCTCTCTCCACTCTGTGCTCCGCACCATCAACAATCACTGCCTCACTGTTGTCCATTGTCAAAAATTCCAGTTTCCCATCGTATACACGAAGCGTTTCTTCCACAGCTTCAACAAACGGTTCTTCTCCTCGATGAGGCAAAATATAAAAATCCACAACAGATAAGCCGCTCATGTCTTTTAGGTCCGGTGCGGCTTTTTTGTCGTCCATGATTTGACCATAGGCAATATCCCTAGCCGTGATCATTGCTCCTGCCGACTCTCCGATATAAAGCATCCCCTCTTCAATTCTCTCATGCAAAGCCCCCAGAAGATTTTTGCGGCGCAGCTCCTGCAGCAAATAGAAGGTATTACCGCCTGAAACATAAAGGCTATCGCACATTTGCAATTCTCGTTCACATTCTTCCCGTGCGAATTTGCTAAAATCCATACGTTTCACACGGTAGCCAAGAGCGGCGAATGTATCCGCCGCTTCCTCCACATAGTCGGTATATTCTTCGACATTCGCCGCCGTTGGAACGAAGAGAATCTCTTCCGGCCTTTTCTCCTCCAACCATGTTCCAACCAACGTCTTCACTCCGGCCAAATAAGATGCTAGAAAAAGTTTTTTCATTTTTCCACCTCATTCATACACATGAAGGATATTGAAGTTGCAGTCACATGCCGCCGGGATGCGGCCGGCTTCCTTGACGATGCGAATGATGCGGTCCTCCGTCAGCGCGCGCGGACTCTTCGCGCCCGCATCGTGCAGAATCGTCTCCTTGTGCACCGTGCCGTCGATGTCGTTCGCGCCGAAGGCGAGCGCTACCTGGGCGACAGGGACGGTCAGCATGACCCAATAGGCCTTGATGTTCGTGAAATTATCGAGCATGAGGCGCGAGATCGCCATCGTCCTGAGGTCGTCCCACATCGAGGTCTGAGAAATGCCGCTCTCGGCGGCGAGCGCCGTGTTCTTCGGCAGAAACGGGAAGCAGATGAAGGTCTGGAAGCCGCCCGTCTCGTCCTGCAGAGAGCGCAGTGCGAGCAGATGGTCGACGCGCTCGGCGAGCGTCTCGATATGCCCGTAGAGCATCGAGGCGTTCGACTTGATGCCGAGTTCATGCGCCGTGCGCGCGGCGTCGAGCCACTCCTTCGCCGTCGCCTTGTTCGGACACAGCTCTTCGCGGATGCGGTCGGAGAGAATCTCAGCGCCGCCGCCCGCGATCGCATCGAGTCCCGCCGCCTTGAGCCTTTCCAGCACCTCGCGCACGGAAAGCCCCGAGATCTTGGAAAAATGCGTGATCTCGACGCCCGTGAAGCCCTTGAGGTAGAGCTTGGGGAATCTTTCGTGCAGCGCACGAAGCCGCGCGAGGTAGTCGTCGAACGTCCACGCGGGATGCAGTCCTGAGACGACGTGCAGTCCCGCAAGGTGCGGATCCTTCATCGCGTCCTCGACGACGGCGACGGCGTCGTCCGCCGCCATCTCATAGGCGCCCTTGTCCTCGGCGTCACGTCCGAAAGCGCAGAACTTGCAGTGCGCACGGCATATATTCGTGAGGTTCACATGGCAGTTCACGTTGTAGTAGACGACGTCGCCGCACTTTTCGCGCCGTACATGGTCGGCGAGTGCGCCGAGCCAAGCGATGTTCCTGCAGTCAAAGAGGCGGATGCCGTCCTCGCGCGTCAGGCGCTCTTTCGCCAGCACCTTTTCTTCAATATCTTCATAGCCCTTGGGAGCGAGCAATTCCGTCACTTCTTTCCTCATCCATAAAGTTCAATCCTTGCGCAAAAAACGCCCGCGCAAAAACGGCAGGGCGGCGAGCGCCAAGGCGCTGTTGACGACGCCCTCCACGAAAAGCCCGGGGAAGGAGGCCAGCGCCGCCGCGAGGCTGTCGTAAAGGACAGCGCCTGCGAGCGTGTAGGCCGCCGCCATCCAAAGGCTCGCGAGAGCCAGCGCCGCCGCGATGCGCCAGAGCCCGCTTCGCGCCTGTGCCATGCGGCAAACGATTTCCGCCATGACGAACTTGATGACGAGCGTCGGCACGATCCAGAGCGCGAAGCCGCTCATGAAGTCGGCAAGCGCCGAGCCGAAGCACGCGGCAACGAGCGCCGAGCGCCGCGGCGCCAAGAGCGCAAAGAGGAAGATCGCGGCATCGCCCAAATGCGCGTAGCCGAGCGGAATCGGGATGTGCGGCACGAAGGTGGCGAGAAAGACGATCGCCGTCATCAGCGCTGTCAAGACAAGATCCTTCGCGGCAAACTCACGGTTCTTTCTTCGAACAACCATCACGACTTCTCCTCCGGCATACCTGCAGCAAAAAACTGCTCCTCATATCCGATGCTGTCTTCACGCATCGCCGCTCTCGATCAGGTCGACCTTGCCCGTCCTCGGGTGCAGCATCAATCCATGAATCTTGAGATCCTTCGGCAGCAGCGGATTCTCGCGCAGTTTTTGGACGACTTCCTTGACATTTTCCGCCGGATGGCTGAAGCTGTCCGCCCAATGCACAAGCTCCTCGCGCAGGGGCGCGATCGCCGCATCGTCGACGCCGCGCGCGTGCATGGCCTCGATGAGGCTCTTCGCCGTCGTCTTCGCCATGCCGCATTCGTCGTGTCCGACGACGAAGATCTCCTCAATGCCGAGCTCGTATGTCGCAACCATGAGGCTTCGCACGACACCGTCGAAGGGGCCGACGAGCGTGTTGCCGACGGTCTTGACGAATTTCGCGTCGCCGCGCTTTAGCCCCAAGGCAGGCTCCAAAAGCTCTACAAGGCGCGTGTCCATGCAGGTGAACACGGCAATTTTCTTCTTCGGCAGCTTGCTCTCGTGCACATCCTCCCCCGTGTAGTCGACGGGCGGGTTCTTGCAGTACGCCTCATTCGCCTGCAGCATCTCTTCCAATCGTGTCATGGAATCCACCTTTCCAGGGAAGCACGGATAAATTCAGCGATTCCCCAATCATTATTTTTCGTTCATCATTGTAGTGGAAAAAGCGCGATATTGCAAGAGATTTGACGGCAAGACGGAAGAAATCGCACGCCTTCCCGCTTTTCCCGAGGAAAAAGATGTGATATAATGGCGAAAGAGTTCCATCAAAAAAGATTGCGAGGGATAAACATGAATGCAATAGAGATTACAAAGGAAAACTTCGAGAGCGAGGTCACGGCCGCCAAGGGCGTGGTGCTGCTCGACTTCTGGGCGCCGTGGTGCGGCCCGTGCCGCATGCTCACGCCCGTCATCGACGAGGTGGCTGCAGGGCATCCCGACCTCAAGGTCGGCAAGGTCAACATCGACGAGCAGCCCGATCTCGCCGTCCAGTTCGGCGTGCAGTCGATTCCGACGCTCATCGTCTTCAAGGACGGAAAGAAGACGAAAGAATCCGTCGGCTTCGTGCCGCGCGAGATGGTCGAGAGCCTGCTCGACTGAAGGGACCGCGGATAAATGCCGCACTTCCTCAAGACGTACGAGAAAGAGCCGCCATGGTTTTGCAGCCGTGGCGGCTCTTTTTTTGATAGGCGCTGCATCCATCCGTGCTTCTTCAGATGAATACGAACTGTATGAGCAGCATGTAGCAGCCTGTACCGCCCGCGATGGAGAAAAGAAACTGCCTGCGCCACACGTACAAGCCCGCCGTCACGGCGATGCCCAAAAGCTCGGGCAAGCCGTGCGGTGCGGCGAGCCATGCGACATCCTTGAGACAGTAAACGACGAGCATCGCGAAGATCGCAGCGGGCAGCGCATCGCCCAAGTAGCGCACATAGGCGGGCGTCGGCTTCCTGCCCGAAAAGATGAGGAACGGCACAGCGCGCGTAAGGAGCGTCGCCAGCGCGCACAGGGCAATCGTCGCGGCTTCCTCAAAAAAGCTCATCGAAATCCGCCCTTCCGCGCAATCGGGCGGCGCAGCGCGGTCAAAAAGAGCAAGATCAGCGCCATCGTCGGGATGAGGAAGTCATCCGCGCCAAAGAAGAAGAGGCAGACGCCTGCGGCGAGAAAGCCGACAGCAGCGCTGATATGCTGCTTTTCATGCAGGAATTGCTCCAGGAAGATGACGACGAACATCGCCGTCATCACGAAGCCGAGTCCCGAAGTGTCGAAGCTCATCAGACCGCCCACGAGACTGCCGAGCGCCGTACCTGCAACCCAATAGAGCTGATTGAGAAGCGTCACGAAGAAGTAGAACCAGCCGCGATCGACATCCTGTGGCAGGCGCGTCGTATAGGCGATGGAGAACGTCTCGTCGCAAAGTCCGTAGATGAGATAGATGCGCTTGGCGCCGAGTCCTTTGTACTTTTCGAGCATGGAAAGCCCGTAGAAGAGATGACGCGCCTGAATCATCAAGGCGATGAAGAACGCCTGCACGGGCGCAAAGGGCGAGAGCAGCAGCGTTCCCGCAACGAACTCCAAGGAGCCGCCGAAAATGACGACGGCCATGACGACGGGATACCAGAAGGAGAAGCCGAGCACATGCATGTAGACGCCGTACGCCATGCCGAGAAAGAGAAAGCCCGCGAGAATCGGCACGGTGCGCGGAAATGCCGCGCGAAGAGCGCGCGCCTTCACCCCGCTGCCGCGAAGAGTCAAGCCGCCCACCTACGCGCCGCGCTCGATGTTTCGGATCAGGAGGTTGATCGCCTCCATGCGCATATTCGCCGACTCGCTGACCTTTTCCAGCTCGCTGACGGAGCGCGCCGACTCGGCGATGTGCACGAGGCTTCCTTCGAGCGTCTCCTGCAGCACAGTCATCTGCTCGTTGAACTGCGCGTCGAAAGCACGAATCTTCTTCTCCATTTCCTCGTTTGCCTCCATGATGGCGTCGATCTTGCGCACTTCGTTCAGCAGCTTTCGCACCGCCTCGTCGGATGCCGTGAGGTTTTCCTGCGTCGTGCCCGATAGCTTGCTGACCTCCTGCGCGACGACGGCGAAACCACGTCCCGCCTCACCCGCACGCGCCGCCTCTATGGTCGCATTCAAGGCGAGCAAATTGATCTGCGAAGCGATGCCTGCAATCAGGCGGATGACCTCGTCGATGCGCTTCGTGTCCTGCGCCAGCTTTTCGAGCGTCGGTCCGATCTCCTCGCCTTGGCGCACGATCTGAGCGAAGAGCTGTTTCTGCTCGGCCGAGCCGTCCGAAAGGTTCTTGAGAGCCGCCTGAATCGCATGCACCTCATCGGAAATGCGCGTGATGGAGGCGATGATCGCAGGAATCTTCTGTTGATAGTCGCGGAACATGGCGACAAGGTCATCCTTGAGCGCCCCCACATGCGCCTGCCGATCGATCATGCGGCGGAAGAAGAAGGCGTCGCAGTCGGCGTAGATGCTCGCGAAGTTATCAATGTAGTCATCGCGGAAACTCACGCCCGAAGGCACATGATAGAAGAAGAGCGCCGTCAGCGTCTCGTTGACATGCAGGCCCGCGATTTCGCCGAAGCTCGAAAAGCCTGCGACAGGCACATCGCGGAACTCGTCAATGTGCCCCGTCTCCGACGCATAGCAGAGGCGGCGCAGGATGCAGTCGTTCAGAATACCGCCGAGCGGCGCAGGCTTGCCGCGCTGGAAATCGGTGAGACCCTTGGCGAGCGTGTCGGCGAGAGAGCCGCGCTTCATCAGATGAAGCCGCTCGCCCGTCACGATGTCGCAGTAGAGATTCAGGCGGCCTCGCGCATGATCGAGCGCACTGACCGAGCGGATGAAGAAGTCTTCGTTGATATCGGAAGCGAACGTGTACTTCTGCATTGCCGCATCAAGATCGGCGGCAGAATGCACGCCAAGCGTGCGTTTCAAGGCCTCCAACGCCGGCAATGTCTCGCCCGACGAAAGCTGCAGCGTCTCGACGGAGCGAAGCGCCGTCGAGGCCTTGTCGATGATGAAGGACGTATCCGTCTTTTCGACCGCCTGCGTCTTGAATATGCCGTAGCGGTAGCCGCGCCTGAGACGCACGAGCGTGATGACGGCATGATCTTCAAGGCTCGCTTCGCCGTCGTAGACGCAGGCGCGCCCGTGCGCATCGGGGGCAGACGAGCCGCCGATATAAGGGCACGGGAACTTGCGCGACTCGTAGAGCGCCTGCATGAGGAACGTCTCCGAGCGCGAAAGCCCGTCGATGTAGACGAGCGCGAACGTGTGGTAGAGACTGATGCGAAACGGCGGCGTATGCCGCTCAAGCTCGCCCTTGATCGCCTGGAGACGCGCCTCAAGGCTCATGTCGATGCGATCCGCCTTCAAGTCCTGCGAGTGAAGCGGAACGCTCATCGTGAAGACGTCCTCGATCATGCGGCGCGAATATCCCTGCAGAAGCACGCGTGCGCGTCCTTCGCCGGCCTCCTGGTAGAGCGTCGCGCTGCCCTGCGGACGACAAAGCTCGCCCGCGTCCGTCATGAGCACGACGCGCACTTCCTTGCCGAGCGCCTGCTGCACGGCTCTGCCGACGTCCGTCAAGTCGAGATCGGGCGAGACAAAGCCGAGGACGAGCGCCACGCCATCGGGCAGAGAGGCGATGGGCGCGAGGTTTTCCCGCGCGATCTCGCTTCGATGCAGGTAGCAGACGGCGACATCAGCGCCCTGCAAATCTCTGGCTGCCGGCGCTTTGTTCTGCGCGGCTGCCTTTTGAACCTGCGGCAAGGGCTTCGCATCCACGCGATCGCGCAGAGAAGATTTCCCTTCCTCATCTTTTCTGCTCTTCAAAAAATCAAACACCTTCGAACCTCCTGACAAAAGAAGCACGGATAAATTCGGCCGCTCATGCTCACACTTCTATACAGCCTCAATTTATCACCATTTCCCGAAGAAAAACTGCCGGACACGCCCGCGCCCAGCTGCCGTACATACCTTGGCCATCATTATAGCATGGAAGGGGCGTTTCTTTCCAATTTTTTTCAAAGGAAAATTGCCGTCCGACGCACGTCTTCCATTCAAGCCTTTTTGCCGCGCAAAAACTTCAGCGCCGAAAGCCCCGCGACCGCGCCCTCGTGCACGGCCTTCGCCACCTGCAGGAGCCCGCCCGTCGCATCGCCCGCGGCAAAGACGCCGGGCACGTTTGTCTCCATCTTCTCATTCACTTTCAGATATACACCGTCGAGAAGAATGCCGAGCTTCTTGGCAATCGCCGTGCTGCCCGCCGTGCCGACGGCGACGAATACGCCGCTGACGGGAAGCGTCGCGCCGCCCGCGAAGACGACGCGCTCGACCCTGCCCTCGCCCTCGACCGCGGCGAGCCGTTCCGTATGCACGAGAAGCCCTGCCGGCACATGTGCGGGCGCCGCCTCGCCATTCGTCAAAAGATGCACCTTCGCCGCGTGCGGCAGGAGCGCCGCAGCTTCTGCCAGCGCATAATCACCCGCGCCGAGGACCGCGGCCTCCTTGCCGCGATAGAAGAAGGCGTCGCAGATCGCGCAGTAGCTCACGCCGTGCCCTTCCAACTCCTTGAGTCCTGAGAGCGGCGGCGCGAGGCGCGAAGCGCCCATGGCGAGAACGACAGCATCCGCTTCGAGCGTCCGATGCACGAGCTCAGCGACGAAGCCGTCCATCGTGTCCTTGAAGCGCAGGCCGACAAGCTCGCCCTCGACGAAATCCACGCCGAGACGCTTCGCGCCCTCGACGCCCTGCGCGGCCAATTCCCTGCCCGTCAGCGGCTCATCGAAGCCGTAATAGTTTTCAATCCTTTCCGCCTTTTCGAGCGCACCGACGCCGTTCGCAACGACCGTGACCGCCGCCCCGCCGCGCTTCGCGTAAACAGCCGCCGAAACGCCCGCAGGCCCCTGTCCGATGACAAGAAGATGCTTCATGCCTGAATCTCCTTTCCGTCCCAAAGGAAGCACGAATAAGCTCAAGCGCCCATCTTCGCATATCCGGACGACTCCATCTCAGCCGCGCTTCCACCATTCTTCCATTACTATACTACGTAAATTTTCCGCGCTTTGTCAATAACCGCTTGCAATTCTGCCCCATTTCTTCTATAGTCGTAATAGGCAATGTCAACGAATAAAGAAAGGATGTTATTCATGGACAAGCAAACCCTCATTGAAAAGGTCAAAGAGATCGTCAGCGCCCCGAGCTGCTACGAAGGACTCCGAAAGCTCGGCGAAGACTGGCTCGCCGCCATCGGCACGGACGCGGAAAAGAAGCTCTCCGAAAAGCTCATCGCCGCTCTCAAGGAAGATGTCTCCAGCATCGACGCCTCACTCGCCTTCTTCCAGTCCGACGAAGCGAAAAGCATCTTCGGCAGTGAAGAGGCGGCAAACCTCGCAAAGAAAGCCGAAGAGTTCAAAGCTGCCGGCAACAAGATCTGCTTCTGCCCCGCCTGCCAGGCAGGCGAAACCGTGCTCGAAAATGCGAGCGTTCTGCTCAAGTAAGACACGGAATCAAACAGACTGCCAAAGCCGAATGCAGGAAAAGCTGCACTCGGCTTTTCCTGCATCGAGAAGCGCGAATGCTTGCCAATGGGACGGATTTTTTATAAAATATGAGGTAAGCGAAGCCTCGTTGCAAAGGAGCGGCACATGACGATTTTCAACACGCCGGAGCGACAAAAAATCTATCGTGACATCATCAAGAAACTGCGTTTGATTGACGACGCATTTTTCAACAGCTGTTTCGACGGCGACATCGCCTGTATGGAACTTTTGCTGCAAATCATCTTTGGCAATCCGCAACTGCGCGTCAAAGAAGTATTGACGCAAAGATCTGTCCCAAACCTCTTCGGACGCGGTGTGCGTTTCGATGCAATTGCCACTGACGGTGAGCGCATCTTCGATGTCGAAGTCCAGCGCGATGACGAGGGCGCCGATCCCAGGCGAGCGCGCTACAACAGCTGCATGATGGACGCACGCGAGCTCGACAAGGGAAAGGACTTCAGGGAACTGCCCGAAACCTACGTCATCTTCATTACGGAACACGATGTATGGAAAGGCAATCGACCACTCTATCATGTGCAGAAGTCCTTTGCTGAAACAGGAGTCGCCTTCGACGACGGCGCACATATTATCTACGTCAATGCCGCATATCAAGACGACACGCCGCTCGGTCGCCTGATGCATGATTTCTTCTGCGAAGACCCCGACGACATGCATTACAGCGTCTTAGCAAATCGAGCGAGATTTTTCAAAGAAAACGAAAGGGGAGCCTCCACCATGTGCAAATTGATTGAAGACCTCGTCAAAAGTGACTTGGAACACATTCTCAAAGCCAAAGTAGCCGAGGCCGAGGTTCGCGGTGAAGCCCGCGGTGAAGCTCGCGGTGAAGCTCGTGGTGAAGCTCGCGGCAAAGCACATGGCGAAGAAAGCGCCTTTCTCAGCAGCATCCGCAATCTGATGAAGAATGCGGGCGTCTCGGCAGAAAAAGCCATGGATCTGCTCGGCATTGACGCCATGGCTCGCAGCAAGTATATGTCGTTGCTATGAAACACACTCCCAGCAAGGAATCATCCATGACGAAAAATCGCGCGAACCGCAAAACCTCCCTCGTTCCTCTGCTCCTCTGTCTGACCATCTTCTGCACCAGCCTGCTCCTCGCGGGTTGCCTTGCGCGCTCTGACGATGCCGCCTCGAAAGATTCCGCTGCGAGCCATACGCAAAAAAGCCTCTCGCCCGATGAAAAAGCGGCCGCCATTGTACAGAAGATGAGCGACGCCGAGAAGGTCGGGCAGCTTCTCATGATCGGCATACAGGGAACGGAGCTCGATGCGGACAGCCGCTTCATGCTTTCGGAGTACCACATCGGCGGCATCATCCTCTTCGACCGCAATATGAAGAGCCAGGAGCAGGTGCGCGCGCTGAACGATTCTTTGCAGAAAAATGCCGCAGATGCAGGACTGCCGCTTTTTCTTGCCATCGACGAGGAAGGCGGCGCCGTCGCTCGCATGAAGGAGGCGTTCCCGCCGCCGCCCGCCGCCGCCGAAATCGGCCGCACGGGCGACCCCCAAGCGGCATACCGCTATGCCGTCGACACGGCGCACGGACTCAAGGCGATGGGGTTCAATCTGAACTTCGCTCCCGTCGCCGACCTCGGTGCGACCTATGGGCGCTCCTATGCCAACGATGCCGCCACCGCGACAAAGTTCGTCGCCGCCGCCCTCGAAGGTCACTCCGACGCCGGGCTTCTCGCGACGATCAAGCACTTCCCCGGTCTCGGACGCGACGAGAGCGACACGCATGAGGACACGGTCACCGTACACGCTGACCGCGCCACGCTCGAAGCGAGTGACCTCGTGCCGTTTCGCGAGATGATTGCCAGGAGGAACGCTGCAAAGAATGCGAAAGGGGCGAGCGGCTGGTTCGTCATGGCAACGCACACGATGTACCCGGCGCTCGATGCCAAGAATCCTGCCAGCCTTTCGCCCGCCATCCTGCAGGGACTTCTCCGAGAAGAGCTCTCCTACGACGGCGTCGTCGTGACCGACGACCTTGAAATGGGCGCGATCTCACGCCACTATGGCTTCGATCGCGCGGGCGTCGAAGCGATCCTGGCGGGCACAGACCTCGTGCTCGTCTGCCACGACTACGCGCACGAAACTGCCGTCTACAACGGCCTCCTGAAAGCCGTGAAGAGCGGCGAGATCTCCAAAGACCGCCTCGACGCTTCCGTCCGGCGCATCGTCAAAGCGAAGATCGAATATCTCGAATAGCTGCTTGCAATCATCGCTGAGAAGATTGACAGCAACGTACAAAAAATCTATAATTACAAAAGAAGAGTGACTGGCGGGTGGTAGCGTCGGTTTCTCCTTCGGAAATTTTTAGTTTCATTGGAAAGAGGAGCCGCCGCAACCGCAGAGCGGTTCTTTTTTCTACTTAGAATCTAAGCAGATGAAAAGTGATGTCTACTGCAAGCGCAAGCACTGCAATGAGAAGTGAGAGCTTTTCATAAAGCGTCACACACATCACCTCCTCGCATGGAGGAGAACCGACTGAAGCCAGTCACTACGGCGATTATAGCATAGGAATTGCAGCAAGGAAAGCGCCAGCCTCTACTATAACGAAAACCATGTTCTGAGAATCTTATCGCAACCATTTTGAAGATCAGCCGTCATGGCAAACTGATATATCAAGCAGCCTCCCGTTTCGCCAAGCGAAGTGCAGGAGGCTGTTTGCGTTCATGCAGCGCCTTCGTAAAGCATGCACTCTATCTACAGCCCTAAACACTCCTCAATCAAAACCAGTTCCATCGGTCGATAGCTCATCTTCTTGTAGTGGATCGTCAGTGCGTTGCAGATGCGCTCGGGGCTTGTACAGTCGTAGCACCTGTCGCCCTTTGCAGCGCACGGCGTGCGCTTTTTCTTCCTCGCTGCATTCTGCGGCGCGGCGATGGCATGGATGCGCTCGATTGCCGCCTCCACATCCTTGACGAGCTTGTTCACGCCGCAGACAAAATACGTCTTCTCATGACCAAAGAGAGAACCTGCGATACGGTTTCCCGCGCCGTCCATGTTGACGATCTGCCCCGCCTCCGTGATGGCATTCGCCGACAATACGAAGACGTCGGTCATCAGCGCCTCCCTGCCTGCCGCGAGGAAAGCCTCCAAACCGCCGATGTGACCGCTCCTCGCAGGATCTATGACCTCATTTTTCACGCTGAGCTTCTCATAGAGCCTCAGCGCACGCAGCGTCTCCGAGTCGCCGAAGCCCACGCGCTTTCCTGCGATCTCCCGCGCGAGGTAGTCCGCCGCCTCCTCCTTCGTCTGAAACAGCGATACGTCGTAGCGATTGCGGCGAAACGCTTCAAGCGTGCGCTCGATGCGCTCTGCGTCACGCACTTTTCCATCTTCCGTCATGATCTTTTCTCCTTCCGTCAAACACGCGGAAAATCCCCTCTTTACCCTAAAGAAATTTTCGGCAAAAGCCGCCGCTTTCCTGCCGCCCCCTTGCCCTTCGAGCAAAAAGGACGTAGAATAGGAATGTATTCTTTAAGAAAAACGCTTCATAGCATAACGAAAACGAGGGAAAGCCATGAGCCTGTACGATAACATCCGCCGCGTCACCCCCTACGTTCCCGGAGAGCAGCCTGCGGGCAAGGTCATCAAACTGAACACGAACGAATGCCCCTACGCGCCCTCGCCGCGCGTCGCCGAAGCCATCGCCGCCTGCGATGCCGGCCGCCTGCGCCTCTACCCCGAGCCGGACTGCCACACTTTGAAGGAAGCGATCGCCGCGCATTACGCGGTCAAGCCGGACGAAGTCTTCATCGGCGTCGGTTCCGACGACGTGCTCGCGCTTGCCTTCCTCACGTTCTTTGCCGGGCAAAAGCCCGTGCTCTTCCCCGACATTACCTACTCCTTCTACGATGTCTGGGCCGAGCTTTACGCCATTCCCTACGAGACCGTGCCGCTCGCCACGGACTTCACGCTCCGCCCCGAAGACTACGCGCGTGAAAACGGCGGCGTCATCTTCGCAAACCCCAACGCGCCGACGGGACTTGCGCTTCCCCTCTCAGGCGTTGAAGAGATCCTCGCGACGAATCCCGAATCCGTCGTCATCGTCGATGAGGCCTACGTCGATTTCGGCGCAGAAACAGCGCTCCCGCTGCTCAAGAAATACGAGAACCTCGTCGTCGTGCGCACGATGTCGAAATCGCGCGCTCTCGCCGGCATGCGCATCGGCTACGCCTTCGCATCAAAGCGGCTCATCCGTGCCCTGGAGGACGTTAAAGCGTCGATCAACTCCTACACGATGACGACGCTCTCTCTCGCCGCAGGAAAAGCTGCCATCGAGGACGAAGACTACTTTCAGGAAACGCTTGAAAAAATCATCAAGACGCGCGAAGAAACGAAGGCGTCTCTTCAAAAGCTTGGCTTTTCCGTCACAGAATCGAAGACAAACTTCCTCTTCGCGCGAAATCCCGACATCCCGGCGCAAACGCTCTTCGAAGGGCTGCGAAAGCGCGGCATCTATGTGCGCTACTTCAAAAAGCCGCGCATCGACGAACACCTGCGCATCACCATCGGCACGGACGAGGACATGAAGCAGCTTCTCGAAGAACTCCGCCGCCTCAGCAAAAGATGAACGATACGCCAGGACGGCGAAACGGAATGTAAGAAATCACGAAACATACGGAAAGGATGATTTTGTCTTGCAAAAGAACACGGAAAACACCAGCGGCAAGAACTTCCTGCAGAACCGCCACGCGAAGATGTTCGTGCTCATCGCTTGCCTCATGATCGCCTGCATCGCAGGCTGGCGCATCGCATGGAGCGAGCTTCATACGGAAGACAGCGCTGCGGAACCCTCGACGGCACAGACGGCAGACAGCGGCGCTCCCGCAGCCGACCCTGCGAAAAAGACGCCTCCGAGCGGCAACTACGTCGTCGTCAGTGACGACTTCAGCAATCTCCAGATCACCGACGCGCAGACGCCCGTCTACGACATCTATACGCTCGCCGAGCGCCGAGAAAAAGGCCTTCCCACCGAGATGCCGGACCTCATCCCCTATACGATGCCCAATGTTGCCTACCTGACCTTTGACGACGGCCCCGACGCGAAGAACACGCCTGCCATCCTCGACATCCTAAAGGAGCGCGGCATACACGCCACCTTCTATGTCATCGGCAGCATGGCAGAAGCGCACCCCGACGTTCTCAAGCGCATCTTCGCCGAAGGCCATGCCATCGGCAATCACAGCTACAGCCACCGCTACGACATTCTCTATCCGAACAAGGAAAACTTCCTCGAAGAGATCGTCCACACCGATGAAGTGATCTACAACATTCTCGGCGTACGTCCGCTCATCGTCCGCGCCCCGGGCGGCGCCGCCAGCATGTTCAAGCCTGGCTACAGCGCCATGCTCAAGGAAAACGGCTATGTGAACCACGACTGGAACGTCAGCAGCGAAGACGCAACGGGCAACAACGTCAGCGTGCAGAAAATCCTCGGCTCGATCAGCTACACCTGCGCCAACCGCCCCAAGGATCGCGGCGCCATCGTCCTCATGCACAGCAAGGACGGCAAGGAAACGACGGTCGAGGCGCTGCCCGCCATCATCGACATGCTGCAGGGCGCAGGCTTCACCTTCGGCGTCATGACGCCGCGGACGGCGCAGCCGTGGTAAAGAAGCGTACGCAAAAATCGGGAAAAGCCGGCGAACGTGCAGAACTGCAAAGGAAGCTCGATCGTCTCCACGCGGATGAAAAGACGCCGAAAAAATCCTCCTCGTGGCTGAAAAAAGCGATGCTCTGCACCACCCTGCTCATCCTCGTGCAAACTGCCCTCTGCCTCGGCGTCGCCGAATACATGTGGCAGAAGCAGAACCCGGACAAGCCCTCGCCGTTCCTCGTCGCCCTTCTCGATGGCAGCGATGCCGCGCAAAAGGAACTGCAAGAGCATTGGCAGAGCCTTACGAGCGCCGTGCGCGCCAAGCAAAGGGGCGGCGAGGCGGAGGCGGCGGAACGCAGCGTGCAGCAGGATTCTTCGGCTGCAGCTAAGAGCGCACCGCCTGTGCCGAAGCTCGCCGAACGCGGCAGCGACCAGGAAGCTCTGCGTGCCGACTTCTCCGCCATCCTCGCCCAAAAAGCTCCCGACTGCTCGATCTTCCTGCTGCGTCCGCGCGAAGAAAAAGAGCCGCTTCTCTACCAGTCACATGCCATGCAGCCTGCGAGCATGATCAAGCTCTTCATTCTCGCCTACGCCATGCAGCAGGCGAAAGACGGAATGCTCTCCCTTGCCGAACCGCTCTCCATCACCGAGGCGAACATCGTCGGCGGCGCGGGGCAGCTCAGCTGGTACGACAGAGGCAAGCAACTCACGATCGAGCAGCTTTTAGAGCGCATGATCACGGACAGCGACAATACTGCGACGAACATCCTTATCGACCGCCTCGGCATTGAGAACATCGACGGCTACATCCTCCAGAAAGGCTACGCAGACACGCGCCTGCAGCACAAGATGATGCTCTCCAACCAAGGTCGGCCGAACCTCTCCAGCGTCAAGGATATCGGCACGCTCCTTTCGCTCATCTACCGCGGCGAATGCGTCGACTACGAGCATGACAAAAAGATGCTGCAGATCCTCTCGCGCCAGAAGGACAAGGACTGTCTGCCCTCGGCGCTCCCCGCCTTCCTCGTCGCGAACAAGACGGGCGAAATCACAGGCGTCTACGCCGACGGCGGCATCGCATGGAGCGACGCGGGCGACCTGATCCTCGTCGTCATGGATGAGAACTGCCGCGACCACCAAGAGACGATTGCGCTCTTTCAACAAATCGCCCAAAGAGCAGCTGCTTCACTCTAACATCTGACAAGCCGATATCATTGCCACGCATGTCATTTTCTGTTATACTGAAATAGCAGAGATGTTGAAGAAGCTTTTACCATGAAGTCACGAGAGATCAAGCTGAAGGCGCAGACTGATCGGCTAGGCTTCTGTAAGGGCGGCGCACAATGCCCACTCTGTGGACGTTTGTGCATGTAGTTTAATGGTAAGCAAGGAGGTTCTCACCATGGCAGAAGATACAGCTCCGCTCATGACGAGCAACGAAGGACTCGGCTCGATCCGCGTCGCCGATGAAGTTGTCAGCGTCATCGCGGGACTCGCGGCGATGGACGTCGACGGCGTCGCAGGAATGAGCGGCGGTCTCATCGGCGGCATCGCCGAGATGCTTGGCCGCAGGAATTTCTCGAAAGGTGTCAAGGTCGAAGTCGGCGAGCAGGAAGCCGCCGTCGATCTCTCCATCGTCGTGACTTACGGCGTAGACATTCGCCACGTCGCAACCGACGTGCAGAAGAACGTGCGCCGCGCCATCGAGTCCATGACCGGTCTCAAGGTCGTCGAAACGAACGTACAGGTGCAGGGCGTCGTCTTCCCCGAGGAAGAGAAGGAAGAGCCTGCCGCACGCGTGCGCTGAAGAAGAAGCTCCATGAGGCAGGCGCCCCATGGAGCTTCTCTCGTAAAAGAGCCATTTTGAAGGAACTCTAATATTTGATAAGGAGGTTTTCATGCAGATACAGAAGCGCGACATCGCGCTCTCCATCGTCTTGACCGTCATCACCTGCGGCATCTACGGACTTTACTGGATGTACAAGCTGACGAACGAGATCCACGCTCTTTCGGGCAAGCCGCGCACGGTGGACGGCGGCACGGCCGTACTCTATACGCTCCTCACCTTTACCATATACTTTTATTACTGGCTTTACAAGATTGGTGAAGAACTCGTCGAACTGCGCCGTATGAATGGGCTTCCCGATGACTCAGTCAGCAACGAAACATATCGCCTCACAACGATTATTATGACGATTGTCAGCATCTTCTTCATGACCATGGGTTATGCTTGGCAAATCGTCCTCACAATCTTTGCTCAAGCCGCACCAATGCACTCCGCCTTAAGCAGAAACGACGATGTGTTCTTCGCCATCTTCTTCATGGGTATCGTGCTGATTATCGTCTTTTTCTGGATCGTATTCATTCAATCCGCCCTGTCCTGCGGTGTTCTCTGGGCTGTGTACGAACGCAAGGACAGAAATCCGACTCTCGTTTACCTGCTCATGGCGCTCCTGCGCACCTATGGTTTCACAATCTCCTTCCTGCAGCTATCGCTCAACGATTTCCTGCTCCAGCGAAGAAATGTCATCCCTGCTTTCCCAACAGAATTCATCCACACGCAAACGGATTCCCCCGTATCCCTGCAAAAGCCGCTTACATGAATGCAAATGAAATAAAAGAGCATTCCTGTCTCTCGACAGAAAGGATGATATTCATGACAAAACGAACGATTCCGCTCGCTGTCGTCTTCACTGTACTTACCGGCGGCATCTATGGTCTTTACTGGCTCTATGCACTCACAGAAGACGCCTATACCATGACTGGACAGCGCACTACGACTTCTGGCGGCAAGGTTGTTCTCTTCACAATTCTCACCTGCAGTGTCTATGGTTTTTATTGGTTTTATAAGATGGGCGAGAACATCATCGCGGCACAACAAGTCCGCAATATGATGGTTGACAACAACCTCCCTTTCATCTATCTCGCTCTCGCCCTCTTCTGCTCTTGGCCGGTCAGTCTCGCGCTGATTCAAAGCTCGCTTAATGTATGTATCGACCACGATGGCGGCGCATCGCAGGCCTTCTAAATCATGAACGATACAAAAAGAGAGAAGCCGTCCGCTCCCGGGCGGTTTCTTTTTGCCGCAAAAAACATCACAGGCAATGCAGAAGGAGCTGCAAGATGCTTTGCCGCCGAGCAGCGAACACGCACCAAGGTCGTTTTCCAACGCTACGCCCTGCTCCTCGCCGTCGGCGTCGCCTATCTCATCTTCTGCCGCACGGCGGAACTTAGCCTGCCGTGCCTCTTCCACGTCATGACAGGACTCGACTGCCCCGGCTGCGGCATCACCCGTTTGATGCTCTCGCTCGCCGAAGGCGACCTCGGCGCCGTGTTCCATGCGAATGAGGCCATATTCATCCTAGGGCCGATTCTATGTATCTTTCTCCTGCGCGACGATCTCCATTGGGTTCTGTGCGGAGAAAGAAAAGAGCCGCCTCGCCCCTTCGTTTGTCCACATGCACAAACGTCATCTTTACAGATATTGTACGTTCCTTGCAGCAAAGTTGAAATAACATGTCCGTCTTACCCCTAACTTTGATACAATCTAACGATGCACCCCCTATACCCGATTAACGATGCACCCCCTTGCACCCCCCTGCCTATCGTTAAGCGAGTATCAGCCGCAAAGCCGCACGGAACAAGGCTTTTCGGCATAGCGAAAGGGGGTGCATTTGCACCCCCTAGGTCGAGATTTTGCACACCCTAGCCAGAAAAACTGGACACGAGAATCTAAAATTTGGTCACGGGAATCTTGAATGTGCCAACTCTAGACATTAAGCTGTCCTTACGCACATAAGCGGACACAAGATCGATCATCCCCCACTCCTTCGACTCCATCACCGACGTATCGGAACCCCACCCAGTTCAAAACCGGGCGAACTGGACACACGTCCGCCTCGACGCCAATAAATCGTCCATCTATCCAGAGGGGCGCTGCACTATAGATCCTTGCAAAACGCACTTTTCCCCTCTCCTACGTTTCGCATGGCGATTCCTGTTAATCATCTGCCCTCATACAGATTATTTATTTGACAGATTTTGTTGCAATATAGGTTTTGATGTTCATGTCATGCAGTCTGCCAAAGCCATTGGTATCTTCATATAAATCAAGCAACGTAAATCCTGCTTTCAGTTGTCCCCCGATCTGTTCGGTCATCGTATGAGAAAACTGCATCCCTGAGCGTTCCGCCAGCATGAACGCCTTTGCTTTTTCATCTTTCAACGGATTAAACGGCATATTCCAAACAATTTCTTTTTCTTCATTATCAACCATATAATTGATTTCATTGTTCAATCCGGCAAGCAACATGCCGCCTTGTTTTAAAACTCTGTACGCTTCACGAAAGACAAATTCCGCATCTTCCACATAGCAGTTTGAAACAGGGTGAAATACAATATCAAAACTTTCATCTGGAAAAGGGAATTTTTTTGTCATATCTCCCTCAATCACATTGATATGATAGCCTTCCCGTTCAGCTACCAACAATTCAGATTCTATCTGCTTCGAGGAATAATCAAGCACGGTACACTCCGCGCCCAACGCATGAAAAACCGGCGTTTGCTGACCGCCGCCTGACGCCAATCCCAGAATCTTCTTCCCTTTTATATCACCAAACCATTCATGCGGAACACAAACCGTAGGCGTCAGTAAAACATTCCAATTCCCCTGCTTCGCTTCGAGATACTCCTCATGAGACATAGATTTTCCCCACATCCACCCTTCTTCACCCCATCGGTCAATCGTTTCTTTATTTATATCTTGATAGGTCTTTGCAAGCAACGCCTTTCCCTCCTACGTTTCAAATATAAGAAAATTATAACACAGGATAGGTCAAGATGTCTAATGATTCTTTGCAAAAGAAAGGAGATTCCAAACGCTTGGTAGAGCGAATGGAATCTCCTTGTTCCGCTACTTAATTGATTTTAACATTGCACTTTCTCCGCAAATAAACAACAGCATCAATCAGCGATCATTATATTTCAATGATTCATCAGAGCAGCTTCTCGATGTCTGCTGCCATTGCCGACGGTGCAATGGTCGGCTCGAAACGTGCAACGACCTTGCCCTCGCGGTCGATGAGGAACTTCGTGAAGTTCCACTTGATTCCGTTGCCCGCAAGGTACTCCGGAAAGTTTTCCTTCAGAGCGTTCGTCAGCACTTCGGTCAGCGGGTGCGCGGGGTCAAAGCCCTGAAAGCCCTGCTCCGCCGTCAGATACTGAAAGAGTGGCTGCGCCGTATCGCCCCGCACATCCCCCTTTTCGAAGATGGGGAACGAAACACCATAGTTCAGGCGGCAGAACTGCTGCACCTCATCGTTTGTGCCCGGCTCCTGTCCTGCAAACTGGTTGCACGGAAAGCCCAGAATCTCAAGCCCCTGCGCCTGATACTTCGTATAGAGTGCCTGCAACTCCTCGAACTGCGGCGTAAATCCGCACTTGCTCGCCGTGTTCACGATAACGAGCACCTTGCCCCGATAGTCCGCAAGCGACTTCTCTGCACCCTTGTTCGTCTTGACCACAAAATCGTATACGCTCATGTTCATTTCCTCCGATTTATCTTCAAACTTCGTGAAATACACTCTTCGGTTGACCGCATAGCGGGCAGGTATAGTCCTCCGGCTCATCCGCGAGATTGCCCGCATGCTCATAGCCACAGATGGAGCAAACGTAGACCTTATCACTCTTGGGCGCGGCGGCCTTCTCGGGATACTTTGCGAGAATCTGTGCCATCATCTCCCCGTGGTGTCCCTCCTGCTTTGCGAAGATCTCCATCTCATCGGCAGCCTCGGTAAGCTCCGCGTCCCGCATGGTACGGAAAGTCTCCGCCGTTTCCTCCTGCACCTTTTTGAGATATGCCGATGCCGTGCCTTGCTGTACCATTTCAGTCCACTCTTCAGGCGATTCATGACGCATACGACTGCGAGCGATATTTGCCCATTG
>ERZ773003.533-NODE-533-length-27631-cov-5.861002_pt1 | contig 27631 bp, 36 predicted proteins | sample MGYA00580668_ERZ773003 | MGnify/ENA primary metagenome ERZ773003 (study PRJEB29015, sample SAMEA2738002) | human oral metagenome | biome: human oral; feature: human-associated habitat; material: dental | place: China | collected 2126 ...
TAATTTAAAAATTTTTCAAACTATTTTTTCTTAGTTTCTTGAAATTTAGCCCAAACTCCAGCTTTTGTTAAAATACTTTTAACAGTTTCAGTTGGTTGTGCTCCATTTGATAAGTATTTCAAGATTTCATCTTCCTTTAATACTACTTGTTTATCATCTTCAACAAGTGGATTAAAAGTTCCAAGATAAGCAACAGCTTTTCCATCTCTTCTAGATAAAGCCTCCATAGCTACTATTCTATAAAAAGGGACTTTCTTTCTTCCTAATCTAGTCAATCTTAATTTTAACATTAAATGTTACCTCCATATTATTTATTAACTCTAAAATCTATTATTTCAAGTGTACTATGATTATACAAAAATTTTGATGAGTTGTCAAGTTTTTTTTCCTTACAATTTTTTGATTTTACAATAATCTTAATCTTTTAAAAATATCTTCAGCTGAATTTGTTTTTTTCCAATTTTGATTTTTCCTGTCTTTTTAATATTCTTTTTTCATCTTCTTTAGTTATTTCATCATATATTTTATCCAAAATTAAGTTACGAACAAAAGATGACATCTCAATTTTATTCTCTTTTGAATATTTTTTAAAAAATTCTAGATTTTCCTTTTCTATTTTAAGAATAACATTTATTATTTTTTTGTCAATAGATTATTCAATAACTTAATTTTGTTTATACTTCTAAAAAAATATTTTTTACAACCAATCTCTATTCCACAATAACTTCCACAATCTCATCCACAGTAAATTTAGAAAAATATTCTCCAATGTCAATTGATTCCAATTTTTTCTTAACATCCTCTACCGTATATTTCACATTTTTCAAAAGATTTTCAATTTCACTCAAATCTTCATTTTTCCCAAAGAAATCCCCATAAAATTTAATATTTTTAATTCTAGAATTTTCAACTGTGGCAAAGATTTGAATTTTCCCATTTTTAAATCTTTTCCCTCTAGTTATATTAAATTCTGGCGACTCTCCATAATTCCATTCCCAGCTTCTCTTGACTTCAGCTCTTTTAGCAATATAGTCCAGCTCTTCCTTGCTAAAAACATATTCCTTCATATCTGGATACTGCTTTTTCATATATTCCATAATTTTATCGCCAAATTCTTCAACTGTAATCGGAGTTTTCAAATGAGGCAATATATTCGTAACTCTACTTCTAACAGATTTTACACCTTTTGATTCTATTTTATCTTTAGAAACTTTCAGAGCATTTCCCAAAGCACTAAAATCAACATTGAATAAAAGGCAGCCGTGATGCATTACTCTGTCTTTTATGTAAGCCTGTGCATTTCCGCAAAATTTTTGACCATCTATTTCCAAGTCATTTCTTCCTGTAAATTCGGCTTTCACTCCTAATTCTGCCAATGTTTCAATTATAGGCTTTGAAAATTCTTTAAAATTGAATCCTTCCTGTCCTTTATCTCTATTAGAAATAATTGTATAGTTCAAATTATTTAAATCGTGATAAACTGCTCCTCCACCAGAAATTCTACGAATCACATGAATTCCTTTTTCTCTAGTATATTCTGTATTAATCTCTTCAATTGTATTCTGATATTTTCCAACAATTATTGAAGGTTCATTTATCCACAACAGAAATATTTCATCTTCATCCTTTAATTGTTTAAAGCAATATTCTTCCAAAGCAATATTAAATGCGGTATCATGAGTTTTACTGATATAATAAATCATAACAAATAGCCCTCTTTCATTCTATTTTCTTTTTTTAGGTAAATGAACAGCTTCCCCTAAAACATCTGCACATGCTTCAAACAATGCTTCTGAATAAGTAGGATGTCCGTGTATCGTTTTGATTACTTCATCAACTGTAATTTCCATTTTCATTAATGTTGAAGCTTCGTTAATGATTTCAGCAGCTGAAGGCCCTACAATATGAACTCCTAAAATTTCTCCATATTTTTTATCTGCAATAACTTTTACAAATCCAGCTGATTCTCCTGATGCCAATGCTCTTCCATTTCCTGAAAATGCAAATTTACCTACACTTACATCATATTTTTCCTTAGCTTGCTCTTCTGTCAATCCAACCATCGCTACTTCAGGTACAGTATAAATCGCTGATGGAATAGTATAAATTGAAGCTGAAGAATTTGTTTCTAATCTTGTTGCTCTGTGGTTTCCTTGAATTGCATTTTCTGCTGCGATTTCTCCCATTCTAAATGCCGCATGAGCCAACATTCTAGTTCCATTAATATCTCCAGGCGCATAAATACCTTTAACGCTAGTTTCCATATATTTATCCACTTTAACTTTACCATTTTCCAATTCCAAGTCAATTTCTCCAATTCCTTCTAAATCAGGTACTCTTCCAATTGACAACAATGCTTTTTCAGCCACAATGTCATCTTTTCCATCAACTTTAATTGTCAATGTATCTCCATTATCAACAATTTCCTTAATTGCAGTTGAAGTCAAGATTTTCATTCCTTTTTTCTCTAATTCTTTTCTCAATGTTTCAGAAGATTCCCTATCCACACCAGGAATAATTCTATCCATCATTTCCACAACAGTTACTTCTGAACCAAATGAATTAAACACTTGTCCCAACTCAATTCCAACTACTCCTCCACCAATTACAGCTAATGATTTAGGAATTTGCTGAATATCTAAAATATCATCACTTGTCAATACTTTTGGACTGTCAATTCCTGGAATATTGATTCTTCCTACTTTTGAACCACCTGCTAAAATGATTTTATCAGTTCTCAATACTGTTTCACCTTTATCATTTGTAACAACAACATCTTTATCAACATTTATTTTTCCAATACCGTTATAAATCTTAACATCATTGCTCTTCAATAATCCTTGAACCCCGTTTGTCAATGTTTTTACGATATCATTTTTCAATTTAACAACTTTTGGCATATCAATTGTGAATTTATCATTTTCCAAGATAATTCCTCTTTTTCCAGCCATTTCAATTCCTTCGATAATTTCAGCATTTTTCAAGAATGTTTTCGTAGGAATACATCCTTTATTCAAACAAGTTCCTCCAAAGTGAACTTTTTCCACAATCGCTACTTTTCCACCTAATTGTGCTGCTTTAATTGCTGCTACATATCCTGCAGGTCCTCCACCGATTACAACTACATCAAATTCATCGTCACCTTTTGGTGCTTTTGGTTCATTTGAAGTTGAAGCTGCTGGTTGAGCTGCTGCCACTGGTTCTGCTGCTTTTGGTTCTGATGCCGCTTGAGGTGCTGCTCCTGTTGGTGCTTCTTCTCCTTCAGCTCCAATATACCCAATAACTTCCGTAACTGGCACAGTTTCTCCATCTTGTTTTAACACTTTAATTAAGTATCCTGAAGCCTCTGCCTCCAATTCCATACTTGTTTTGTCAGTCATTATTTCAAGTAAAATTTCTCCCTCTTCTACTTTTTCCCCTTCTTTTTTGTTCCATTTCACGATTTGCCCTTCTGTCATATCTATTCCAGCTTTAGGCATAATTACTTCTACTGCCATTTATTTCACTTCCTTTATTTTATTTAATGGTATTTATAGTATTTCAAATTTTCTAAATTAGCATTGTCAATGGATTTTCCAATAATTTCTTCAAATCTTGCATAAATTTAGCTCCAGCAAGTCCATCCACAACTCTATGATCAATTGTTAAACACATTGTCATTATTGGTCTAATTACAATCTCTCCATCTACAACTACTGGTTTTTCAACTGTCGCAGCAACTCCTAAAATTGCCGAATTTGGTTGATTTATAATAGGATTAAAACTTTGCGTTCCAAACATTCCCAAATTACTAATTGTAAACGTACTTCCACTTTGTTCAGAAGGACTCAATTTCATTGCCAACGCCTTTTTAATAATATCTTTAGACGCAACTACCAATTCACTCAATGACATTTTATCTGCACCTTTAATTACAGGCACCAAAAGTCCATCGTCCATTCCAACAGCAATTGATAAATTTACATAATTATGTAATGTAATTTGTGTTCCATCTGCAGACAATTCAGAATTTACATATTTGTGTTTCATTAATGTTTTAACTACAGCAAATGAAATTAAATCTGTTACAGTTATCTTTTTACCTGTATTTTCCATAATTGTATCCATAACTTTTTTTCTCAATGAAATTAATTCTGTCATATCAACTTCATAATTTAATGTAAATGTAGGTGCCGTAAAGTAACTGTCTGACATTCTTTTTGCAATTACTTTTCTCATTGGTGACATTGGAATAACTTCAATATCAGCTTCTTCCACTTGTTCTTTTTCAGCCAATATCGCTTTTTCATGTCTTGCCAATTCTTCAGTTTCTTTCGGTTTAGCAATGATATTCAAAATATCTTCTTTCATTATCTTCCCGTTATGTCCACTACCTTCTACTGTACTCAAATCAATATTGTATTCTCGTGCTATTTTATTAGCCAACGGAGTAATTCTCACTTTTTTCTCAAAATTAAATTCTTCCACATCTTCTTTATGAATTCTACCTTTAGCTCCACTGCCTCTAACATTTAACAAATCTATTCCCATCATTTTAGCTAAATCTCTCGCAGCAGGTGTAGCTCTCAATTTGCTATTTTCCATCTTATTTTTCACCTTCTACTATTGTTTATTTTTTACTTTTCTAATTGCATCAACAATTTTTTCAACACTCGGAACCATCGCTGTTTCTAAAGTATGATTATATGGCATAGGCACATCTTCTCCAGCCAGTCTCACAATCGGATGATCCAAATAATCAAATGCATCACTTTCTGAAATAATTGCTGAAATTTCCCCAATAAATCCACTTGTTTTATGAGCATCATTCACTAAAACAACTCTTCCTGTTTTCTTAACTGAATCCAAAATTATCTCTTTATCTAATGGTATCAATGTTCTAGGATCCACCACTTCCACGCTAATTCCTTCTTCAGCCACTATTTCTGCTGCCTTCAATACTCTTTCAAGCATTCTTCCGTAACTTACTATTGTAATATCCGTACCTTCTCTTTTTATTTCTCCCTTTCCTAAAGGAATAACAAATTCAGGATCTGTTGGAACTTCACCTTTCATATTATATTGCGCCTTATATTCCAAGAAAATTACTGGATTATTATCTCTAATAGCTGCTTTCAACAACCCTTTCACATCTGCAGGTGTTCCAGGTGCAACTACTTTCACTCCAGGAATATGCGTAAACCAAGCCTCCAATGATTGCGAATGTTGTGCTGCTGAACCTACTCCACTTCCTGCCGCACATCTAAATGTCACTGGTACTCTTCCTTTTCCACCAAACATATATCTAGTTTTAGCCGCCTGATTCACAATATTATCCATCATATACACGATAAAATCCATAAACGTTACGTCTACAATCGGTCTTAAACCTGTCATTGCCGCTCCAATAGCTGCTCCTGAAATTGCTGATTCTGAAATAGGCATATCCTTAATTCTCTCTTCTCCAAATTCTTCCAACATTCCTACCGAAGTACCAAAATCTCCTCCGAATATTCCAACATCTTCTCCCATAAGAAATACATTTTCATCTCTTCTCATTTCTTCTGACATTGCTGTAATTATTGCCTCTTTTACAGACATTAATTTTGTCTCCATATTTATTTTTTCCTCCCAGTTTTTATCTCTTCTTTTTAAAATTTCTAACACTATTTTCCTAATTTAACCCTCTTAGAATTTTTTCAAAATTTATATTTTTTAAATCAATATCTTTTTACTAAATTCCCAAAAACTCTTTTAGTAATAAACACTTTAATTAATCCACAAAAATATCCTCAAATGCTGATTCAAGAGCTGGTTCTGGACTGTTTTTCGCAAAATCAACTGCTTCTTCAATTTTTTGTTTCGAATTTTCTTCCAATTTAGTTAATTCTTCCTCAGTTGCAATCCCTTCTTCAATCAATCTATTTCTAAATTTAATATTTGGATCTTTTGCCTTCCAAGAATCCACTTCTTCTTTTGTTCTATATTTTCCAGGATCTGAACTCGAGTGCCCAAACCATCTATATGTCACACTTTCAATTAAAACAGGACCTTTTCCTGCTCTTACATCATCCACTGCTTTTCTAAATGTTTCATAAACTGCCAAAACATCGTTTCCATCTTCAATGAAATATCCAGGCATTCCATAAGCTGCCGCTCTTTGATAAATATGCTCTACATTTGTAACTTTTCTAATATCTGTACTTATTCCATATCCATTATTAATTGAATAAAAAATAATTGGTACATTCCAAACTGATGCCAAGTTCATTGCTTCATGAAAACTTCCTTCATTCGTAGCTCCATCTCCAAAACAACACATTACAATTTTTCCAGTATTTTTAACTTTTTGAGTATAAGCTGCTCCTACTGCCATTCCGTGTCCTCCACCAACAATTCCGTTAGCTCCCAAATTTCCACTTTCCAAATCAGCAATATGCATTGAACCACCTTTACCTTTACAAGTTCCTGTAGCTTTCCCCATAATTTCAGCCATCATTCCATTCAGATCAATTCCTTTAGCAATAACCTGTCCATGTCCTCTATGATTAGATGTGATAAAATCATCAGGATTCAACGCTGCAATCGCTCCAACATTCGCCGCTTCTTCTCCAACTGACAAATGCGTCATTCCTGGAACCATCCCTCTTTTCACAAGCTGATTCACCTTCAAATCAAAGTTTCTAATATCTAACATTGATTCATACATACTTAATAATTTATCTTTAGATATATTTTCCATTTTTTCCTCCATTCTTGATATTTTAACTTTTAAGTTTTTCTATAATTCTAAATATATACATATTTAGTATAAAGCTATTAATATTTTGCTATTCAAAATTCTTTATTTAATTTTATCATAATTTTATAATCATTACAATATATATTTACAAGTTAAAAAAAATATCTTTTTGTTTTCCCCGATGTTTAAACAATTAGCGTATCCATTCATAAATTTAACGTTTGTAAAAATGTATATTACTTGTATACTACCGTAAAATAACTATAAAAATTTATACGTTCTTTATAGAAATAAATAAAAAAAAGGGGATAGCCATTTCTGACTATCCCAACAACTTACAAAAACAATTCCGCAAGTTTTTTTTTATTTTTCTTTACAGTTTCATCACTTTCTTCAAATACTCCGAATCTATCAAATCCAACAGTTATCATTAAAGCGATAAAGTTTGTACTTATCAGAAGTATTAAATCTTCTGTCTTCGACTTTTCTTCTATGGAATCAAATATTTCTTTTTTGCTTTCACTCTTCAGCTCGCTCCGCAATAAATTCAGATTCTGCCTTCTTTGATAGCCTCTTAATTTTAGCGTGATTGCTGAATTTAAAAATATCAGTGCAAACATTACGATTGCAAACTTCCTACTTCTGTGATATATTTTCATCTTTATCATCTCTCTTCTTGACAAATCCGAACTTTTCCAGCATTAGTTCCAAAAATCCTTTGCTAATTCCGTATCTTTTCTGATTGATCGTTTCCATTACAGCTTCCCCAAAAAATCCCAGCACAGGACTCCAAGGGTACAGAAAACCCGCATTGAAATGCCCCACCACCTTATTAAGGGATAGAGCAATAGCCATTGTCATTCCAGCAACGGCTATGCGCTTGATATACGGTTTTACTGGCTGGTTGTCTATCATTTTCTGTGCAACTACACCAAACAGCACTCCTGAAAAAAAGAGTACAAGGAAAAGCCCGTGATTGTCTATTATTACCTTTAAATCCTCTATCATTGATTATGCTCCTTATATTCCTATTGCTGTTTTTTCTTCTCCAAGTATTTTGTGTATTATTTCATCCACATTTACAGTTTTTTCAAGCGTTTCAGCACCCTTTAGTAGTAAATCCTCAGTAAATCTCTCAATGTCATCAGGAATATATGGATTGTTTATCTCTTGCGCTTTTTTTATAAAATCCTTAAACTTCCCAAAAAAGTTATTCTTAACAGCTTCCAGTTTTTCTGTCCCTTTTTTAGCTCCAAAGATTATCTCCTTTTCTAACACTTCTTTTCTAGTAAAATCTACCAGCATCCCTATTAAAATTACTTGTAACTGTTTATCCATTGTTTCTCCTCCTAAAATTTATAAAATCAATTTTAAGCTAGCTAACAAGCCCTGCAATCAATTTTATCCTGTTAGCCAACCATTTATACTAAAATTATTTTTAACGTTCAAATCTAGCTTGTATTCAAGTGTTTTTTAGTTATTCTTCCAATAATTCTTTACTGCTGCTACGTAATATTTTGCCAGTTCCTTTTTTGTTGCTTCCAACACTTTCATATCTTCCGAATTTGTTATGAATCCGCTTTCAACTATGACACAAGGTGTTGAAGTTTTTCTCAAAAGAGTTGCCCCTCTGTCTGCATAATCACGAGGCAAGATTTTTCTATCTTTCAAATGTGTCGCTTCAATGTTAGCTTCCTGTAAAAATTCTGCAAGTTCCTTACTTTTCTTTGAACTATGCCAATAAAGCATCTCTGCTCCATGTGCTGTTTCATCTGCCGCATTAAGATGAAAAGATAATGTTATATCCCCTTTGTTTGCCAAATTGTTAATCTTGTCTGGCAATTTAGAATAATAATCCTGATATACTACAACATAATCTATACCTTGCTCTTTGCACTCAGGTACAATATAGTTATTCACAAAATCTTTATTCCAAGCATGTTCCACGAATCCATTTCCACATGCTCCAGGATCTTTTTTTACTCCGCCGTGTCCTACATTTAAAATCACTTTTTTCATCTAAAACATCTCCTTTAAATAATTTTCTTTTCTGTCTACTCTATTAAGCCAGCCTGTCAGAAATTTTTTCTGTGACGGCTTGTTTGCGGCTAATACTCTATAATATCTTCTCTGCAAGTCGTGATATTTTTCTAAAAACTTAGACTCATCTGCTTCATTCAATGCTGCTAAACTTTTTTCTCCTAAAATTCCGTCCACTCTTAAATCAAAGCCTAGTTCATTCAGTGCAGCCTGTGCTTTCTTGCTCCCCCAGTTCCCGCCATTTACAATAAAGTCACAAACAGATAATGCTATTTTGTCAGACTTTAAGGTATCAAGTCCATTTTTGTGATAATAATTTTTATTATAAATATCTTTAGCAACTCCAAGTTGCAAATCTCTCATGCGACCTTTGTAGCCATATTTTCTTGCGTCTTCTTCAGTTATTCCGTACTTAGTTTCACCCCCTGCATCGTATTTATCGTTTGAATATCCACCTTCGACTTTTAGTAAATAATCAAATATTTTCTCAAATCTGTCCATTTAAATCACTTCCCATTCTTCACTAAATAATTCAATCATAGTTTCTTTCCAAGGCACTCTACCGTATCTGGATTCCACATATAGATATGGAGCTGTCATTTTACTGTTTTCATCAGGAAATTGTGCTTTTATCACTACATCCTTGCTCCATTGCGGCAATCTCATTGCTTTTCCTTTTTTTACTTCTTCAAATGCTTTCCCAAAATTCATCTATGCCACTTCCTTTTCTTTAATTAATTCCATATCTTTTAAATATTTGTATAATTTGACTGGACTGAACTGATAGCCAACCCTGTCTTTTAATGATTTTAGTTTATAAGTCAACGTAAATTGTAAAGCATAATCTATTGCATTTAAACAAAACTCACTGCAAAAATATCTATCGTCATCTTGTACCTTATTAGCATAAAAAAACTGTCCTAAAATTCCTAGATAGTCGTATCCTTTGCCTTGTGCTGTTTTAAAAAACTCAATAATATCTTTCGCATCAATATTACTATCTAACTCATAAATATCCATATTCTTTTGAAACTCAAATTTCCTTGTTCTAACTCCTCCAGGATTAGATAAAAAAATTTGACCATTGTAAATAAATTCGGCGTGTGAATATCTTCCAAATGTCCACAACGCTACTAAATGTCCCATAAGATGTTTAGGTTTGTGGAAACTGATATATAGCTTATCTTTTTCTAATTCCATAATTTCTCCCTCTACATATTTTTATATGTTTTTTCGTATTTGTCTTTAGCATCATACTCTTTAAGTTCTTTATCAGTTAGATTTTCCAAATTATGTGTCAGTAATGTTTCTGCAGCCATTGATTTAGTAGTCTGCTCTTGCATTATGTTTGCCATTTTCATCATATCCTGTATAGTTAAATTTACGTATTTTTCACTGTTTTCTTTTGTATAAAATTTCCAATTCTCAAAAGTTGTTTTCTTCAATGCTTGACACATTACGACGATTCTTGTTAAATTTGATTGATCTATACTCCTGTTATTTTGCAAATATGTCACACCGTCAACTTCAAATTCAAACGGTGCAATATCACGCTCCACTCTTAAATCGTATAATTCTTTTTTTATTTCTTCTATTCGCTTGTCTCGATCAAATACAATTTTACCATTTTTAATAGTTTCATAATTCTGTAATTCTACAACTTTTCCATCTACAAAATACAAATTTGGATTTACTTTTACTTCCTGATATTCTATTTCTTCCACTACATCTCCAACCATTGTTGGTGCCAATACCGAAACATCTTTACTTGTGCTTAATACCAAAAGACTATCTTTGTTATACATTACTTTTAAAGTTTCTGAATTGAATTCTTTTTGTTCTTTATACCAGTCATTATCCTTTTCGTCATATATCCCAATATATTTGAAATCCTTGTCTTCTATTATTTTTATTTTATCTACTATAAATTTTTTCATTTTTACCTCATTCCTAATTTTTATTTACGCAAAATAAGCATTTAACCATTGTCCATTTCTATGAAATTGCAATATTCTCATTTGTAAGATATCAATTATTCTGTCTCCTGTGCTTTCAACTACACCAGTTACGACATATCCATTTCTTTCTCTTCCTGCATCCTTTTGATAAATTACCATCTCTACATGCCCAGCCAATCTTACTTCGTAAATTCTATTGACTTGTGCGTCGTTCGCTTTATTCCAAGCATCGTGAGCTCTTCCCCACAGATTTCTTCTATCTGCATCCATATCATTCATTCGATTATCCCTGATTGCCATATCGTGATTATCCATTATTTCGCACCAATTACCACCATTCCTGTTAGGCACTTTATAATACGCACGACCACCATTTAAATGATAAGATCCTTGATAAGTCGATTCATTATCATTCAGAAACATATTTAGATGTCTAGGTACCCATACGTCGTTGTCATTACATCTTATCCATTTATCTTGTCTACTTATAACATTATCATTCTTATGTATAAATGATCTGTCATACTTAAGATACGGACTAAGATCAGGCTTTGGGGACACTTGTTTAATAGTTTGGAAATCAATTAGTCCAAAACTGTTTTCTGTCGCCGGTTTCAACAATTTACTTAAATATTTTACTAATGATTTTGCTGTTAATATTTCATCGTTATTAAGAGTTTTTATAAAATCTAAAATCTGTGATTGTAAATTCTTTGCAACCATATTTTGCAATTCATTTGACTGGTTTTCAACAGTATCTAGTGAATGTATTCGAGCTATTCCTTCTTTCGTTTCCGTTGCTACATCTGTGTATTTTACCCTCTTAATTAACTCATCATCTATTATTTTATTGTCTTCAACAAAATCAATTCTTTTAGGATATTCATTTCCAAGCCATTGGTTAAGTCCTAAACTTGTTTTATTTATTGCTGGCATACTAAATCACTTCCTTTACTCTTTATATTTTTCTCTATCTTCCCAATTTAAATTTAATGAATCCCAAGAATCCCAAGTTTTATTGTATTTATCAAACTCATCCCAAGTCATATAACTATAAACTATTTTATAACCCAAATGGGCAGGTTTATTTAATTCAATAAAATTAATGAAATTTTTTAAATTGGGCGGCACTCCGTAAATACTTGTAAATCTTATAATAAAATAGTATTCGTTAAACACTTCTGTTATTTCAATTTCTCCATTTACAAATATTCTAGCCTGTTCCTTTAAGTTAGAAGGCGAAAATATTCTCTTTGATAATAAATAATATAAAATTTTATCTCGTCTATCCTGTAGAGTTAAACTAAGGTCAGTTTCTAAATTCATAAATTTTTCATACTTTGAAATCTGTTCTTCATTGAAAAAGTTTAAAAAGGCAAACTCCTTATATTTTTCAATATCTTTTTTTATCTCCTGAGTTTCTATTACTAGACTTTTTATTAAGTCAATTTGCAAACTATTTCTAGCGATTTTCGATACTGCCTTTATTTTACTGTTCATTGACAACAACTCCTGTTATTGTTAATATTTCATTACTATCTACTATTATATTTTTTGTATCATTGTTAATTAAAACTTTACAATCTTCAACTCCATCAACTGATAAAATTATTTTTTCAACTCGATTAATTGATAATATTTCTTGATTGTTCAAAGTATAAATCGCTGAATTATCTTTTATCTGTTGCTTTATTTTAGAGATAATTAAATCTGATATATTGCTTAATTTCACCCCTCGGCTTAATATAGCTCCAACAGTTATTTCAATATCTTTATTATCAAAACTTACTACAGTAACGTTAGCTCCAACTGGTCTACCGTTATCTGCTTCTATTCTTTCTTTTACTTTTTGTATTAAGTCCTCGTTGGCTACTCCATTTTTGTAATTAGCAATCCTTACTTTTACCGTTCCATTTCCATTCCACAATGGTTCAACAAGAACTCTACCTACTCCATCTACTTCTTTTGCCCATTTCTCATAATCATAAATATTTCCACTATGTGCTGGTTTTAGTATTCTTTCTTTCGCTCTTGATATTAAAACATCATTAGGTTCTTTTTCATATCCATTTGTAAACGATTTCTCATTAATCACTGTAAAAATATTAGCATTAGCAATTTCAAAATTTGCTATTTCTCCAATAGCACAGTTCCCAATCTCCCCTCTTTGTAAACATTCCACCACAGCAATCGCTTTTTCATTTGATAATATTGTTGTATCATAAAGCAATTGGTACTTTGTACCATCTGTTTTTAATACTATTGTTCCAGCGGGTATCGTAGTGCCAGGTTTTCCTGTTATTAATACTTCCCCAGTTGCTTTAGTTCCTTGTTTTCTAGTTACCCCAAAAAGCATTGCATGATAGTCAACAAATTCATCTTCTGTTGCGGTATCAATAAAAGTTTGCTTAACCCAAAATTCTAGCAATTTATATATTGCTTCAGCTTCTATTCCGTAAGCACTTGCAATGTCAAAATTAAATGTTCCTTCTATTTTAGAAAAATTATTTTCCAAATTAGATAAAAACTTATTCCTCGCTTCTATTTTATTCACTGTATAACACCTCACTTTCTCCGTAGACGGTAGAGACATTAAAAGAGACTTTTAAATTATTATCATCGTTGTTGTAGTTTAATTCAAAATTATAGCAGTCCAAAATATACGGATTAACTAATAAACAATCTTTAATTTCCGAAATAATTAAAGCATTTTTTATACTTTCCTGATAAACCGTACCAATATGTACATCTAAATCATTTCCATAACTATCCGAATGTATTTCGTAAAAATTTCTTTTAGTTTTAAGTGCCTTAAATATCCATACCTTGAGTGCTTCATTTCCGTTTAATTCAGCAAGTCTATCGCCGTTTTTCAATGGTTCTAATGTATCTAAATCAATTGCATACTCTGTAAAAAGGGGTAATTCTTCTTTTTCTGTATTTTGACTCAAAAATAATTCTTCAAAATCCATATTTACACTCCTTCTATTGCACCACTTGGCATTTTCACTATTTTACTAACTACCACATAATTTATCCCCAATATCAAAACTAGCACTTCATCTCCAACTTTTAAAGTATCTTCAAACCATATATCCCTACTACTTTTGTAAGTTCCAGAACCTTTAATTGTTGAATGGTCGTGGGTGTGTGAAGCAGGTCCGTTTCCTATTGCCGTTTGAGTTGTAGCATCAATTGTTATTTCATCAATAACACCATTTATTTTATAAGTTCTGTGATAATGCGGTAATAAGAAATTAGAGCAGTAAATCTGTTCTGAAGGTATTTCCACATTATCAAATTTTATTTTTAATTCAGGCGGTGGACTAGTGACACTAGCTCTTATAAAATTGTTGGATTGCTGTTGCACTCCATTGTCAATCATATCGTTAAGTATTTCAAACATGCTCATTATTTAGCACCTACCTTTTTCTCATTCTTCTTGTTTTTCTCACCTTTCTTGTTTTTCTTACTCTTTTTACTTTTTGATTTTTTCGATTTTGGCTTTTCTTCAAATTCGGATTTATCCATCACATTTTCAAAAGTTAATTCTATATCACAATAATACATATCATTTTCCCAAGTATGTGTATCATTTTTCACTAAAAAACTACCAACAAGGTTCGTGTGTGGCTCGTGTATTCCTATTGAATAACCGCTTTGTATCAAAACATTACCAAGACAAGTGATATTTCCTGTTTTTTCAACGCTTTTCAACATCTCTTTAGCGTTACTGATGTTATCCCTATCTTTGTCATACTGCATTACTTTTTGAAATAATCCGTATTTTTCCTTGTCCTCTTTATTTTCTACTTTATCTACTATTTGTTGTTTTTCTTTTTCAGTTTTATAAATAACAATTTGATTCACCATTTGTTCAATATCTTCACCATATTTAGAACTTTTTATATCTTGCTCAGAATTTAGCATAACATCTGCCAAATTTCCTTGTTCCACAACTTCTATTTTTCCATCATTACTAACAATAGAATATATTTTTTTATCTTTTCTATGCTGAATCGTATAAGCGTTCAAAATTATTTGATATCCACTCTTATTAACTGCTGGATAAGTGCAATCCACTTTGTCTTCAGGTATATTCCCAACTTCCAATTTCAACTCTCCACAAATTTCTTTTAATATTTGTGATGGCTTTTTCTTATTAAAGTTTTTCACAAAATAATTTTTATTAAGATATATGGAGTTATCAAAACAATTAAAAATCCTAATTTTACTATCTCCAACAACTTCAACAGAAAAAACTTTACCAATAAATAATTTATCAGCATCAACATAGAATTCCACTTTATCTCCTAAATTAGCAATTTGATTATCATCTAAATATTTTACTTCTAATGTTCGTGATGTTCCATTTATTCCACCTTTCCAAATAATTCGTTCAAATTTTTTTATATGCTCTTTATCATTAATCACAATCTTTAACATTTCCAAACTTCCTTTTTAAACTTTAATCAAGCTATCAATTTTTTCTTTTATTTTATTTTTTAATCCGCTCTTTAAATTTTCAAATCTCTCTTCCAGTTGATACTCTTTAATTGGTGAAGTCTTCCCAGTATATCGCTCATAAAGCTCATTAACATCATCAATCAATCTTGTCTGTTTCCTAGCTTCTATCAAATCAATTGTAATATCAATATCTCCTGTTCTCTCTATTATTTCATATTCCAACTGTTCAATATAACATTTAAAATAAATACTATAATTAGCACTTACCAAAGTTAAAACTTCTTTATTATCTTTATATTTCTCCAATTTTTTTATACCACTCATCGGCGAGTGAGGATTTAGTAAAAAATTAAAAAATTTAGATTTTTTAGCAGGTAAAAATGTAGAAAAATTGACTTTTTTTATGTTTTTTTCTCCTATTAATGCTACTTCTCCAACATCTAATATCTTTACAACTTCACTGTTTTGACTGCTCGTAATTTTAAAATCCGACGGTGGAATCACAAAAATAAACGGTTCTGTATCGTGCAATAACATAAATATTGATCTCATATTAAAACTCCTTTCGTAATTATTGTGATGCTTGAATTTGAGCTTGTAAATTTGACATCATAGTGTTATATGTATTTTGACTAACATTCTGTGCTATCTGTCTAGCTATACTCTCAATTTTTGCTGTGTCATTTATTGTTATATTTGACAATTGTGCAGCTATTTGTGCATTAGCCTGATGATTTATAACTTGTTCTATTGATACTGGTTGTGGTATTGGCGGTTGCATTGTGCTCAAACTAGTATTCAAAAGACTTGGTAAACTATTTAATGGACTTAATCCAGAACTGATAGCATTAGTTATAGCGCTCGGATCAAATGGTTGCAAGGGATTATTATTTTGTTGTTTAGATACAAGTTGTGAAATTGCACTTGTTAATTGTGCTGTCTTATCTTGCTGAGTAAGCGCTAAATTTTGCTGTGGTGCTACCCTTGTTTTAAGTGCATTTATATCAAGTACAACCTTCTGCAAAGCTTCATATGATCTTCTGTCATATTCTTTTTGTCTTGCAATTCTCGACGCTTCTTCTTTTTGTGCTTCTGCAAGTGAAGGTACTTTAACATCACTATACCCCATATAATGAAATTGTCCATCTTTAGAGTTATATCGAGAAGCATATTTTGAAGGGTCAAAAGCATTGGTTACAGCTTGTTGTTTTGCTTTTTCTAATTTCGGGTTTTTAGGTTCTATTAGTTTTTTTACTATGTCTGGCGTATAATATCCAATAGCTCCACCAATTGCAGCACCTACTGCCGTTCCTACTGGTCCACCAATTGCTGTTCCTAATTGAGCTCCCCAAATTGCACCTTTGGCTCCTATAATTCCTCGCATTCCTATTTCTGCACCTTTTGTTAATTGTTCAGCTTGCCCTTTTAATTTTTCAGGATCTAATGCCCCGCTTTTTTGCCATTCTTCAACTCTTTTCATAAAGTCTTCCATCCACCTGGTCGCTATTGGGGCGAATGCTTCTCCTAACGATATTTTCAAATCATCTATCGCCGATTTAAATTGTGCTATTTTGTTAGCCGTTGTATTGCTCATATCATCAGCAAATTTATCCGTTGCACCACTAGAATTTCTTACAGCATTAGCAACTTTGTTATAGTTTTCTTCTGTTGTCCCCATAATAGAAGCCAGTATTTTCATACCTTCTCCACCAGCAATCATTGTCAAATATCTATTTCTTTCTTCCTGCGTAAGACCTGCAGTAGCAATTTTTAAATCATCAGATAATGCTTTTAATCCTCTAAAATGTCCTTGCTGGTCATAAAGTTGAATATTTAAGTCTTTTAAAGCATTTCCCACTTGTTTTGATGGATTAGCCAATCTTCTATAAATTCCTGCTAAATTACGCCCAGCTTGACCAGACTTAATTCCATTATCTGCAAGCACTCCTAATAAGATATTTACATCTTCAAAACTCTCAAAATTTCTTGAAGTCGCAGCAACATATTTATAAGCCTCCCCTAACATTTGTACATTGGTATTTGCATTATTACTCGTTGCAACCATTACGTCCATAAGTCTGTCAGAATCTTTTAACGACATACCAAAAGCTGTCAGGTTATCTGTGACTATATCAGAAGTTTGAGCAAAATCACTTCCAGCTGCAATTGACATTTTCAAAAGTTTTGGTGTCATTTCTAACACTTCATTGGTTTTCATACCAGCCATAGCTTGATACATTTGTGCTTCTGCTACTTCTTGAGCCGTAAATTTAGTTGATCTACCCAAATCTCTTGTTTGTTGCATAAGTTGTTTTTCTTGTTGTACTGTAGCCCCCATTATAGCCTTATTTCTTCTAACTTGGTCTTCCAAATTCGCATAAGCTTCAACAGAAGATTTTAATACACTAACTGCTGTACCTGCTCCTATACCAACTCCAACAGTTGCCAATGCTCCTTGAACTCCACTGAAAGAATTTTTTATTTTACCAGCTATGCCACCAACTTTATCTTTCAATGTTCCCAATGAACTTCCAGCCTTTTGTGCTACATTAGTAAACTTATCTTTCAATTCAAGTAAAGCACTCAATTTATATTCACTCATTCTCTAATCCACCTCCAATCATAAAAAACATAAACAACAACTCCGAATTACTTAATTCCCTTAGACTTTGCAGACTATGTCCACAATTTAAATAGTGAGCGACTGTTTTTGCTTTCCAGTCGCCCTTGATTAGTTTTTTATTTCTTCAACCACTTCTTCAACAGTAAATTTTTCATTCCAGCCAGCCTTTTTCATAAGTAATTCTGAAATATTTACTATGGTAGATTGGCTTAGTACTTTTGGCACAACTTCAATTGGATTCATTTGGCAACCCAATTTAGTAATCAATTTTTCATCTTTAAATATTTTTCCTGCAGTATAAATTAATTCACTGTCTTTGTCTGTACTGTTACTGGATAAAATATCCAGTATTTCCATTCTGTTCAATACTTCTAATTCTAAAACAGCTCCATTCAATTCTTCAACTTTAACTTTTACTGTGTCTTTTTTTTCTATTTTTTTGCTGTTTTCCAACAACATTTCCACTGTTATATTTTTCATTTTATCCCTACCTTTTCTTATTTTATTACATTTTCATATTTAACATCGCTAGGAGTAAATCCAAAAGGAATTTCTTCTTCCACAATTTCTCCTCTTTCAAATTTTGCAAGTTCAATCGAATTTAACCAAACATTATCAATCGACACCCGTTCTTCTTGTCCACGTAAACTATCAGGATCTTTTATAGATGTGACTATTCTACTTCTCACATCTTTTCCTTTTACCCAATTTTCAAGTATTTTTTTTCCACGAGTATAAACTTTAAAAACTTTTATAGTTCCTTCACCTTTCAGTCCAGTTATTTTACTGTCAACAGAAATCCCCAACTGTACATCTTTTCTTTCCGCTGTAATTTTAGCCTCTACAGATTTTAACTCCGCTACTTTTTCATTATCAAGCCATAACTCCCCATAAGCTCCTGTTATTGTTCTGTTTCCTCTTATATTTTCCGACATTTTATCAACTCCTTTTCATTACATTGTCATTGTTAAACTAAGTGAAGCCATAGTGTCTACAAATCTTACATCACCAGTTAAATAAACCTCATCACTAGTAGGGTACTGTAAAATTTCTAAATCCGTCATACCGTCTGTTTCCAACCCATCTATAATGATTGCCCTTTTATGTGCTTCAATATCAATTTCTACTTTATTGTCATAATCTCCATTCAATACATTTGGTGACATTTCTTTAAAATATACTTTCGTTATATTTGAACAAAAATTCATTTTATTATCATAATCACTGATATAATTTCCAATCCAATATTTTTTGAATGTGTCCCTTATATCATCCACAATAAAGCACATACCCTCAACGACTTTGATTTTTCTTGTATCTTTTTTCCAAGTACTGTCAAATGTAGTTTTAGAATTAACGCCATAATTTACCCTAATCACATCTTCATCAGTATACAAACTGAATTTACCAAGTTTAGGCTCATAATCTTCAACTTCTTTCAAATCATTCATGATGTGATTATCAGCACTACGGTTTAATGGCATACCTGCAATAAGCCCTGCAACAGCTGCTGTATATTCCTGCGCTGTAAAATCTCCATAAATGGACTTATATGTCCCACCATTCGCAAGTTCTACAATAGCTACATGGTCTGTTTTATCCGCATAGCTTGATACATATTTTATAGTTTTACCAATTGCGCCAGTATTTCCAAATTGTTGTTTTACCCAATTTACAACCGTTTGGTCTTCTGTTTCTAATGCTTTTGGATAAGCTAACCAGTTAAACTTTCGCATTTCTAAATCCTTTAATACTTTGCTTGTATCTTCTCCACTTTGTATAACTCTGATTAATATTTTAAATGCTCCATAATGCATAGCTAAATTAATATATTTAATATTATCTTTATCCCATTTTTCAGTTTCAACATCGGCTATAGTTTTAAAAGTGTACCATTTTTCAGTAGCTTTTGTATCTTGTAAAATCAAACAAACAGTACCTCTTTCACTTCTTTGAATAGCTGTCGTTGCTAATGTTTTAAACGCAATACTAATGCTTGGACTCGCATTAATTTGTCCGACTATTGCCATTTTATCACTCTCCTATTTCTTTAATTTCATTTTTAAATTTCTCATTATCTTGTAATTAAATGGAACTCCGTTTTTATCAAATAATGATAATTTTTTAAACACCTCATCACTAATCAAATCATTATTCTCATCAAATAATGATACTCTATTACCTTTTTCATCAAATAGATCTAATTTTTTTAGCAATTCATATTCCGTTAATTCAGTATCCCCATTCAATATTTCTTTTATTGTTTCAATACTATTGTCAAAAGTTCTTAAATCAGTCCCGTACACATCAAATAAATCTAAATCGAAAATGTAATGACCTAGACCATCTACCATTTTTGTATGCTCATTTTTTAAAGTTAGACATCTATCTTTAACTTTTAAAATCTTATTACCTTTAGTTTCAAACATATTATCCAACTCATCAAGTGCTTTATAAACTTCCATTGTATTATTTTCATCATTTTCAGGAATATACATAATATCTACGCTAATAAATATTCGCTTTTTATAATTTGCAAAAAACTCATTTTTGTAGTCAATTACTTGGATATAATAGCACGGTCTAGTCAAAGCATTTATATTATCAATTCCAACTTCTTTATCTGTAAAATCGTATATTTTTTTGCTCAGGGCTTTTATAAAATCCATAAATTCCATTATTATTCAAACTCCGCTTTTATTGTTGACCCTATTTCATCTTTAAATATAGGTTCTAATTTTTCTATTGTTTTCTTTAACATAAACACACCAGGTACTACTTCACCTGTATCTTTACCAAAATACACTGCTCTATGTCCATATTCAACATGGTTTACATACTCCACATTGTTATAAACCATCTGTTTGAAACTTCCACCATTTTCCCTATGCCAACCCATTCTTAATTGACCAGTATCTACAGGTGTTTCTTCTTTCACTTCTTTTATTGTTTCCTCAGCAATTTGTTTAAGCGTTGCTCCAACTTTTTGTGGAGTATCAGTAGCTAACTTTTCTAATTTTTTTGCCAGTTTTTCCCAGTCACCGCTAAGTTTCATTTTTTTCCACTTCCTCTACCGATATTTCCTGATGTTCCAAAAAATCAGTGTACTTTATAGGTTTATTAGCTTTAAATTTATATTTTATTCCACCTTTACTTACCACCAAAATATCATTCTGCTTTATTTCTACATCATTACTAACAAATATCTTATACGAATTTTTAGAACTATTTATAACTCCAGTCTCAGTAGCTCTTAAAATTCCAGCACTCAACTGGCACTTAACATTTGTATAAACGACTTCCCAACCTTGAACTGTCAAACCAAATTCAGTCTTTGTTTTCGTATTTCTTTTAACTTCTTCTATCACATCGGTATCAAAAAAATCTTCAAACATCACATACCACCTTTATTTTATAACTCCAAGTTTTCTAAAACGATTCAAACTTTTTCTAAATTCCATATCATCGTTTAACTCAGTTACAAATTCAACTTGCCTATCTCCACTTTTCATAGATTTTATATTTCTATTTTTATCAAAATTATATTTAAAAATATATTTTGTTATAGGAGTTATCAATTCTCTTGGGAAGTCTTCTCGGTTCATATAGTTAATACTATCTTGAACAATGCTCTCAATAGCAAATTTAGTCTTTGCTTCATTTGGTGTTACATCAGAAATAATTTTTATTTTTTCATAAATTTCATCAATTAATTCAACCATTTCTATTACCTCTTAAAATAGAAAAAGTATGGCATTTAACCATACTTTTTTACTACGCTTCAATTGCAACCAAACCTTTTGCCTTATTATTCAACACAAAACAGTCATAATAAAATCTACCTAAAAATAAAGTCCCTGAATAATTTTCAGAATCTGTAACCACTCTGTATTCAGCCAATTTCACTGGGGCTACTGTTGCTGAATTATGTCCAACTAAACAAGCATATTTTTTAGTAGTTGCTGGTGTTCCAGTTTTAGCTTCCATCCATTTTTTAGTAACTCTTACGATTGGCACTCCGTCAACCATTCCTACCAATCCATTTATTGCTATATTTTGTCCGATATCTGAGGCTTTAATAAAGTTGTCATCTTTTTTTAGTTTTGTTAAAAACTCAGGTGTAACATAAGCAATTCTGTTTTGCGGCACATCCTCATCATTTAATTTTTCTTGTGCTTCCAAGAATTTAGCATAAGCATTGTTAGCTGTAAGCCCTGTCACTGTCTGTGAATTTGTATCACAAGATTTAAGAATTGTCTCAAATCTATATTTTTCAATTTCAGGAATTACTCTTTCTCTCAATTGTCTTGCCAACACTTCTCCAGCTTTAATTTTTGTCTCATCCTCGTCCATTTTATCCAAAAGCATTTTAAAAGCTCTATCTTTTGTTAATGTCAATTCTTGGATTGAATTTTGTAAAATGTCTGCATTTCCATAACCTGTATTTCTGTTATAATCCCTATTATCAACTGTATTAATTGAAGTAATTTTTACAGTTTTAGCACCTACAAAGCTGTAATCATTATTTACTATTTTCTGTGATACTGCTTCACTTGTAAATCTTTCATCAATTTTATCTGCAAATAATTCAGTATAAATCATTGCCATATTCTATCATCTCCTTTAAATTAAAAAGAACTAAAAGCCTTATCGAATGCTTCAAGTCCTATATCCTTTTTATCTTTTTCTCCTTCACTTCCACCATTTAAAGAGTTTGGTGTTCCTCCGCTTTGTGTTTTAAGATAGCTCGATAAATTCTCAGAAAAAGATTTCACACTATCTTCAATCTCTTCTTGAGTATTTCCAGTAATGCTGCCTAAAAAACTATCAGGGATTTTGTATTTCCCTAATATAGCCTTTTTCATCTCATTAGTTTTCAAGGTTGCAAGTTCCGTATTTGAAGTATCAAGTTGTTTCTGAAGTTCAGCGATACTTTTATTATACTTCTCTTCTGCAGTAAGATTAGCATTATTGATTCTTGTTTCATAATCTTCAATCGTTTCACCGTGCTTTCTCTCCAATTCTTTTTTCTCACTTTCAAACTTTTTTCTCTCTCTTGCAATCCTTTCTTTAATCATTTCATCTACTTGTTCCTGTGTAAATGTATTTTCTGACATAATTATCCTCCCATTTAAAGTCTGTCGACTATTTTCTATCCAGATGTTTAATGTCCATCAGTACGACAAATAAAAAAGAGCAGTCGTTAAACTACTCTTTTGATTTTTTATCACTCGAATATAATTCTTTCAATTTTCGTAAAACAGTCAAAGCACTCTCATTTTTAAACTCAGACCGCTTTAATTGTTCAAAAAATTCTCTGTCCTTTTTCAAATATTCCTCACGCCAATATATTTTTTCTTTGCTATTTTCAGCATTATCAGCTTTTTCTTCTATTTCCTTTAACTTCTTAAAACTTTTATACACTTCATTATCTTTTGTTAATTTCATTTCTTCTATACCTTAATCCTTTTTCTTCTGCTTTTTCATACTGATTTAGTACTATCCATCTTTCATAAGTCATTTTATCCAATAACTTCTCCTGTTCTGTTAGTATATTTTTCATTTCAAACATATCTTTTGATAACTCATGAATGTATTTTTCATCAATTGCTGCTAAATATTTTAATTTTAAATTAGTAAATGAACTAAAATCATCATTGCTGAATCCCCACTCGTGATTACTAGTTTTAGGGTGGTTGTGAGTATATAAAGCGTCTTCAAAATTAATTTTAGTCATCTTATGACTTGGTATCGAATTTTCATCTCCTTTCAAAATATAAATGTCTCCATTTTTAGCTATTACCAACGCATTTTCTTTGCTCTTCTTAACGATTTTTTGTTCATATCTTCGCAACAATTCCAGCGGTTCATCTTTATACTCCGTTGCATTAATATTCCCTATATTTCTGTATCTACCACCTTCAACAAAAACAGTACCATTATTATTAATTATACCCTCATTTTCATTATTTTCAAAATCTTCTTTTTCAGGTTCATCAGAAAAAACATCGGAATACTCATAAGGAACAGTTGTACTTCTACACCGAGGATGCATTGGCGGATAATTTTCTCCTTCCATTGCATTTTCCGTTTTAAATACTTCACCGTTAAGACTAGCGCAAGTATGGCTTGTTCGACTATCCAATACCGCTAAAAACTCATACTTAACAACTCCAGAATCTTTGTACCCCATAAGCGTTGCTTGGTTTTGTATATGGGCAGTTTCAGTTCTTACTAGCCTTTCAGCATTTTTATAACTTGTATCAAACTTCTTAGCTATATTTTGCGACATAGTTCTATAGTTAATACCTTTATTCAGCCCAACAATCACTTCATTCTTTATCGCTTTCGCTAAATTATCAATGTTACTCCATATTCTACTTGAATAATTAGCCCCACTCCATTCTTGCTCCAGTGCCATTTTTATTGTACTACTACTAATTACACCTTTTTTAAAATTCAAATCCTCAACAAATGATGTATAGGTATTTTCGTAAACATCAGTCAGTGTATCCGTCACTTTGCCTTTTATTTTCTCCCCTGCCTGTATAAGTTCATAGTCAACACCTGCTTTTAAACTGTCCAGTCGACTGATACGGCTTCTATATGCCAATGTTTCAAGTTCAACTGACATTTTCCTGAACTCAACAGGATTACTTTTTTTCAACTTCTCAATTTCCTCTACATATTTTCCTATATCATATCGCCATTCTTTATACTCAGTACCACGGAGTAATTTATTCGCTTGAATCTTGTCGACACCTAGTTTTGTCACTTCTTGTTGATATTTAGCGTATAATTGGGCTATTTTATTCTCTATTTCTTTTTTACTCTCATTAAGTATTTTTACATATTCTTTGTATGCTTCTGTACCTTTGTTAAATGATAACTCTTCTCGTGCAAGTTGCCTTTTTTCCCAATATTCTTTATTCTTGTTTTTCATCTATTTTTTCCTGTTCATTTTTTAATCCCTTATATTCCAACGGTTGTTCAATTTGATTTTCTTTTTCAATCTTTTTCATTTCTGCTTCAGTATCTTCAATAAAAGGTAGTAAGGAAATTAAACTTTCTTGCGACACAACATTTTGTAAATTTGTTATTACAGTTGAAAGTTCAACCAAATTTTCAGGAGTATTTCTCGTGAATATTTTTTGAATATCTAACGGTTTCAATGATAATCCAAAATAATCAAAAATTAACTCTAGCCTTTCGTTTAATGCTTTTTTAAAGTACATTTCTTTTTGTGCAGTTAATTGTTCAAGTGCTAACAGTTTGTAACCTAATGCTACGCCTGAACTATTTCCAGCAAAATTTTCATCTTGCATATCAGGAATAAAAGAAAATTTATGAATATCCTGGTTCAGTCTATTTTTATTATTTTGAGAATATGTATCGTTTACATTTTTTATTAGCCAGTTGGCTTCTCCATTTTCTCCTAATAACATCACTTTGTTTTTCTTCAAACTCTCTATATCTTCTTCATCAGTTCCTTGCATATTTGTCAATACTAGGATTGCGTCTGTAAAATCCTTCATATCGTCTAATGAAGTTGATACCGCTTCATTATATCCATCAATCAGTGTTATTACTTTTTCAAAATCCCCAAGTTTCCTTTTATTGTTCGCAAATTCAATAATTGGTACTTTGTTAAATCCATGTAATCTAGTTTCGCCTTGCCCCTGTGGAGTTAGTATAATCCCTTCAAAATCCATAACAGAAGTAAATGTATTAACAGTTATAGTTTTATCATCGTAAATCTCCAAAATATAATCATACTCATTATTTTCGTTTTTTTCTTTATTCCACCGAATCGCATATTTTATATTTTTATCTATCGTATTATCTCTAATAACAAAAACATCTCGAGGATCCAGTGTTTTAAAATTTATCGTATTATCTATATTTTTATACCACAACTCATACGACCGCCCAAAAATCGAACAGTTTTCAGCATGCTCATAATTACACTGCTGTTCTTCTTCCGTTGCTAAATATTTTCCAACCATCTCGTACTCATTAGCCAAATTATCTTCCAACAACTTATAATTGATATTTTTCCCAATAAAATAAGCTGTTGCTATCGTAGTTATATATCCTGGAAAATTGTGGATAAGTTTACTATCTGGTTTTTCCTTCAACCTATTAGATTTTTCCAATATTTTATGTCTACCAACATAGTAATCTTCCAGTTTTTGTAGTCTCGCTAAATCATTTACTAAAAAATCCCACAATGCTTTCTCCAATGTTTTTAATTCCATTATCTCACCCCCAATATATTTTTATTAATTGTCTTCATCCGATTATTTCTCATATAATCCTCAAGTGCATATCTCATGGCATCCATTAAATGATTAAAGTCATCTATCGGTTTATTTACTGCTTTTCCAAATTTATCTTTATCCCAAGCATAATTAGATATCTCTGTTAAAAAATTTACACACCTTGGATGGATAAAAATTTTAAAATCCTGAATAAATTGTATTCCAGCATTTATACTATCTTTCCCTTTTTTAGATGCTTTTATCCTTGTCAAACCCAAACTTCTTAAATGTTCTATACTCTTTGGTTCCTCACTGTCGGCAGTTATTATTTCTTTCCTGAATCCGAGTTTTTCTATGCTTTTGTAAATAACTGTATTTTGCATCCGTTTTTGATATATTTCATCAAAAACATAAATTTCTTTTTGTTCCTGGTCCATTATCCCACAAAAAAAAGCAGCAGGGTCATTCGTATATCCAAAATCTAACCCAAATACTGCTTTTGCTTTTTGCCTTTTATTTAAAATTTCTCTCCAATCAAATTCCAACTCTCTCCAATTTTCATAAACAAGCCCTTCAACAATCCCCCAGTTGCCAAGCCCTGCCACCTGATACCGCCTAGGATTATTCTTTTTCATATCTTCAAATAGCTTTTTATCAGATTCGTCAAGCCACTCATTACACAGGTAATTAGTTGTAAGAGCTAAAATATTTTTATCTTTTCTATCAAAAAATCTAGCTTTAAGCCAATGCCTCTCATTCCAAGGATTGAAGCTAATGATTATTTGTTTAAATAATGGTTCTTCAACTATACCTCTTATACTTTCATCTAGCATATTAAACGCTACTTCATCTGTCAACTCATATGCTTCCTCTACCCAACAAAAACATAATTGTCCAACTGAAACTGAAATAGATGTAATTTTCAACGGATCATCGAAACCTCTAAATAAAATCTTTTGTCCAGTAGGTTTATATGTTATTTCAAGTGGACTTTCTTTTAACTCCCAATAGTCTTGAACCTGTAATCTATGTATTGCCCATTTTAAATCTGAATAGCAACTGTCTTTCAAAGTCCTGTATACCTTACGTACAACAAGAGTATTTGCATTCCTGTATTTCATCATATTGTAGACTATCCATAATGCCGTTGTCTTACTTTTCTTACTTGCTCTTGATCCTTTTACGACCTTGTATCTTCCTTTAAAGTTCCAAAAATCCTTATACCCTTTTCCAACTAAATCAGGAAGTCTTATCTTTTTACTCTTCAAGTTCGCTCTCACCTACAATCATAACAGGCACAACCCCATCAACTTCAACTTTGTCTGTAAACAGCCTATATCGCTTACCAAGCAGTTCTGCTGACTTAATCCTGTCACGTAGACCTATCTGCTTTTTAACCGTTCTAGCTTCACTAGTTCCATCTCCAGTTCCTTCGACAACGACAACTTCCTCATCAAGTTCACCTCTCATTGATTTGGTCAAAAACTCAAGCACTTCCTTGGCAGATGCTGTCCTCTCATCCTGCATAGTTTCCAATTTCTCGTCGATATAGCTTTTTATA
>ERZ773003.539-NODE-539-length-27404-cov-13.350214_pt1 | contig 27404 bp, 32 predicted proteins | sample MGYA00580668_ERZ773003 | MGnify/ENA primary metagenome ERZ773003 (study PRJEB29015, sample SAMEA2738002) | human oral metagenome | biome: human oral; feature: human-associated habitat; material: dental | place: China | collected 2126 ...
TAACGGTCAATACGTTGCTAAAAATTCGCTTAATCGTTTTGCTTTGCAGACGGAAGTTCTTCCTGCTAATCGAACAACTTATACAAAGTTAGTCTTTAATGACCATTTACCATCAGGCTTTAAGTTAGATGTAGAAAAAACAAAAGAAGCCAATAAAGGCTATGAGGTTGTTTATAATGAAAAAACGAATTTCTTGAGCTTTACAGCTAAAAAAGAAATCCTTGATGCAGTTAATAAAAACCGTGAGAAGGAATATCAATTAGATGCATTGTCTGTTTGGGGTCGTCCACAAAATGATGCGGCTGACTACGAAAATGTCTTTGAAATGGTTGTCAATGAGGGACATAGTAAGGGTGGCTATACACGTAAATCAAATAAAGTGTTAATCCACACTCCAGGTAAACAACAACCAAATAAGCCGAATGATCCGAAAAATCCAAATCGGGATCCATTGAAGCCAGAGAAGCATAATTACAATGCTGCTGGAACATTGGTAGATGGCAAAGAAATGCTTCCTGAAGGAATCAATTACTATGTTTCTAAATGGACGAATCGCCCGAATAAGAATGATAAGTCTGGTAAAGAAGCCATTGCCAAAGGCTTTGCCTACATTGAAGATTATCAAGATGATGCCGTCACACCGCTTGAAAGTCGTTTCCAAGTGAAAGATGCTGAAGGCAAAGCTGTGAATGGATTGAAGATGTATCATGTTTTAGATCGTAAGACACTCTCTAAAGCCTTAAATGATATGATTGATCGTTCAGGTATTTCTCCAAAGGGTGCGTTCTACATGTGGGTTGCCGAAAAACCAGAAGAGTTTTACAAAGCCTACGTTCAAACAGGTATGGATCTATATTTCCATACACCAATGCAAAACAAAAAAGGCTTTACAGGTAAATACACGAATCAAACCTTCCAAGTGCAATTTGGTAACGGTTACTATTCAAATGTGGTAGTTAATCATGTACCAGAGCTGAAAGTTCAAAAACAAGTCTTTAGTAAACTTGGTGATGGACAAAATCTTGATGGTAAGTTGGTTAAACTAGGTGATAAGTTCTATTATTTCCTAGATGGAGCTAAATTACCTGCAAATCGTGGTGAAGCACTCAAAGAATATCGTTTCTATGATGATTTTGATGAAAAGGGTGATGAGTTCACAGGTGAATATAAAGCTATTGCAGGGGTTGATATTAAGCTCAAAGATGGTTCGGTGATTAAAGCTGGCACAGACTTATCACAATATGCAGAATTGAAGTATGACAAAGCTAAAGGAATTGTTGAAATTTCTATGAAGCAAGACTTCTTAGATAAAGTAGACAATGCTTCTGAGTTTGACGTGAATGCGGCTATTCAGATGAAACGCATTGCGGCTGGAACATTTGAAAATACTTATAAGAATGTGGTGAATGGTCATGAGCTTGTTTCAAATACGGTTAAGACCAGCACTCCAGAGCCAGAAACACCACAACCTAAGAAACCAACCCCTGCACCAAAAACACCAGTCCCAGCTTTACCACAAACGGGTACGACCTCTGGTATTGGATTGTCTGTTTTGGGAATGATCCTTGCAGGCTTTGGTCTGTTTGGTTTGAAAAAACAGAAAGAAAATTAAGAATGAAAGTAGGCATGATAAATAAGTTGTCATGCCTTTTATTTATAGAAAAGAGGAAAAATAGTATGGATATTACAACTTTAAAATTAGATCCAAAATTTATTGGACAAGCATATTACGAATGTTTAGGGACTGCCCCTCGTCAAGTTGAAGGACAGGCAGGACAGTATCAACGTCATGTTTTAAGTAATGAAAAACATGGGGTATTTCATGTGATTACACCAGCTTCTAATGAAGTATTTGAGGAAGATTCTTTGGTAGAAGTGGTTGAGCCACGTTTCTTTGAAGATCGTAGTTTGAATGGTCGTAATGTTGCGCCAGCGTTAAATGTATTGGCGAAAGGTTTGAAAAAAGTGGGAGGAGCTAACTAATGGCAAAAGTAGGATTGAATTTTGGTGAAAAATTACAGATTGCTGATAAACAGTATCGTGTTTTAAATGATGGTTTAGTTGATTTAAAACAAATTTTTGGGAAAATGTTATTTGGAAGAGTTGAGGGTCAAGATGTGATTTATGAAGAAGATACAACTCAACCACGTCGTCAAGATGGTTCTTATCCTACAGTTTCTACTGGAGAAATGCGTGGGATTGTGGTAAGTGCGAAGTCTCAGGTACAACATCAATCACTTTTTATAACGATTACAGATCAATCTTTATCAGACATTGAAGCATTAAATTTAAAAAATCGAGAAGAGGTAGATTTTGATAATATAGTGGTGACTTATTCTTCTGTTGGGAATAATCAGTTTAAGTTATTTGCTTCTGCAATTAAACGTGTAGGAACTAATCAAGCTCCTAAACCACAAAAGCAAGAGGAACATAAAGGGTAATGTGAAATAAGGAGGAATTAGATGGTACGTTTGCTACCGCAATATCGTGGAGTAAGGATAAAACCTTATATGCGGCATATGAATTATATTTTATTTGGTTTCTTTTTTTCTCCTTTTTTTGTGGCTGTATTATTTTATATGTATTTACATATAAAAGATTATCAAGTTCTTGATTATGTTCAAATTGGTTTAACAGTAGGTCTCTTTTTATTATCTGTTTTTTTTTCAATTTATTTAACTTGGTTTTTGCAAGAAGTTACACCATTTTTTAAGAAAATGGAACGATTGGGTAAATTGTCTTTTTATTTATTTGAACATGGTTATGTTTATGAAAAGACAAAGCAGGGGAGTAAGCAGAAGTCTATTAAATTTCCGCCTGTTTATATGCAACAAGGCAAATATGACTTATCTATTTCATTTAAAATGGCCGGAAATAAATTTCAGGAAAAATTTAAAAAAATGGGTGGAGAACTAGAAGATACGTTTTTTATGGATTTTATGGAAACGTTAGATGAACCAAAGTTTAAAACCTATAAACTGGCTTATTCTGCTTATTTGAATCGGATTTCAATACCAGAAGTTATTTGGGATAAGGAAAAAGGGGTTCGCTTAATGAAAAATCTTTATTGGGATTTTATTAGTGATCCTCATTTACTTGTTGCAGGTGGTACTGGTGGAGGTAAGACGGTTTTACTACGTTCATTGATTGATTGCTTGGCAAAGATTGGTGTAGTAGATATTTGTGATCCAAAACGTGCAGATTTTGTGACTATGGCAGATATGCTAGCTTTTCAAGGTCGTGTTGTTTTTGAAATTCAGGATATTGTTCAGCGTTTTCAAGATGCTGTTGTTATAATGATGGCTAGATACGATTTTATGCGTAGTGAAATGAAACGTTTGGGGCATAAGGATTTGAAGAAATATTATGAGTATGGGTTAGAGCCATACTTTTTTGTTTGTGATGAGTACAATGCTTTAATGTCTATGTTGGATTTTAAACAAAGGAATTTAGTAGATGATGCAATTGGTCAATTTCTGTTGTTAGGACGCCAAGCTGGGTGTTTTGGGATTATAGCTATGCAAAAGCCATCTCGTGATGATTTAGGTTCAAAATTACAAGCAAATATTAACTTTCGGATTTCTGTAGGTCGATTGGATGAGTATGGTTATGATTCTTTATTTGGTGCTGAAAATCGTAATAAGGAATTTAAGTATGTGAAATACGTTTCTGGTCGCCGTGTCTATGGGCGAGGATATGCAGCTGTTTTTGGAGAAGTAGCACGAGAATTTTATTCACCATTGTTGACAAAAGGTTTTTCATTTTATGATGAATTTGTGAAAATTAAACGTCATGAAAATCAATTTGATCCAGTGGAGAATACACAATTACAAGCAGATTTGCTGATGAGTGATGATTTGTTAGAGTTTGCGAAGAAGGTGACGGAAGGTCAATCTATTGTTCAAGAGAAATTAGAGCCATTTGATGTAGAAGAAATGGAGGAAATACCATTGGAAGATGAAGTATTGTTTAGTGTAATGGACGTGGCTAAAGAAACGAAAAAATCTTTTAGTCAAGTTACAAAATTGGTAGCTCTCCTGGAAGAGGAAGACTATCATCAGTTTACACGTGAGGAAGGAAATATTATTTTTTCAGATGATGAATTGCAGTTGGTAAGTCGTCTTTTTGAAAAGAAAGAGAATTTTACAGGTACGTGGAAACAACTATTATCTCAGTATTTTACGGGAGAATAGTAGAAGAAGGGCTATTGAGCTCCTTCTGATGAGAGATAGGATAGGTGTAGGGATAGGTCTGACCGTAGGGCAGCCGTTTATCCCGATACACCGGTTATCCTATCTCTCATCAGAGGGATTTTCAATTTTCAACCCCCGATTTCTAATAGGGGGGTAATATTTGAAAAAATACAAATTACAACCCGCCTTGTCCTAAGTGTATCAAGGGTTTGCGAGTTTTTGATACTGTAAACTTTTGGGCAAAAAACTGTAAACTTTATGAAGAAAAAAGGAGAAAATTTGCATGAATCCAATGTATTTAAAGGATTTTAGGAAGAAACGAAAACTAACTCAAAAGAAGTTTGCATTATCTGCAGGGATTAGCTTGCAGAGTTTAAAATTCTATGAAACTGGTCGTCGTGAATTGACACTAGATAAGTTTCGTGAAATAAAGTCTAAGTTTGGTTGTTTAGAACATGATCCGTCTCGATTACGTGTGATGGTGGACTATGTGAGAATTACGTTAATGAGTATACGAGACTTAGAATTTTTTTGTAAGAAATTTTTGCATGTTGCTTTTAAAGATTTTCAGTCGTATGAATCTAAGCTGATGAATTATAACCACTTGTGGAAACGGGGTGATATTTGGATTTTTGATTATTTTGATAAATTTGAAACAGGTAATTATCAAATCACAATGCAGCTGTCTGGGAAAGGTTGTCGTCAAATGGAACTTATTTTTGAGAATGAAGGAATTACTTGGCTTGATTTTTTTCAAGAATTAAAGATAGTTTACGGAGAAGATATGCGTGTTACTCGCTTAGATTTGGCAATTGATGAATTGTATCAAGGATATGAAAAGGAGACGGAACAATTTTTGTTATCGGATATGATTACAAAGTATTATCATAAAGAATTGGATTTTAATAGTATGCGGACATGGAATTACATTGGTGGTGGTTCTTTAAACTTTGAAGATGAACAAGAAATTGAGGAAAATCGTCAAGGTATTTCTCTTTATTTTGGTAGTCGTCAATCTGAAATGTATTTTAACTTTTATGAAAAACGATATGAGTTAGCGAAACAAGAAAATCTAAGTGTAGAAGAGTCCTTGGAAGTATTTGGAATTTGGAATCGGTATGAAATTCGTTTATCTCATGGAAAGGCTCAAGGAGTAGTGGAAGAATACTTATTGGGTGTAGATTTAGCAGAAATTGCACGAGCTTTAATCAATAGTAAAATCAATGTTTATGACGGCTTGAATGATTATGGTGCTTATCTTATGGATAAAAAATGGCAATTGTTATTTGGCGGAGTTGAACCGTTGAAATTATCAACTCAGCCTGAAGCATATAACATTGAACGCACTATCCGCTGGTTAATGCACCAGGTATCTGATTCACTTGCTTTGGTAGAAGAATATGACAAATTAGTTTGTGAAGAAAATTTGCGAATGATTATTAATTCAGGAGAACTAAACGATCGAGGTGAGAAAATTTTAAATTCAGTAAGGAGCAGTCTTTCATGTATGCAGAAAAGCAGTTGAAGTTATTTTTGGAAAGCAGAGAGGACTTAGAACCAATTGTAAAAAGTTGTGTTTTGATGATTCCAGATAGAGTGTTTTATCATCCTGAAATAGAACAAGGGACAATGAATACTTATCAAATGGATATTCAAGAATTGGTTCGTCAAGCTCGTTCTTCTTGTGATAAAGATACTTTTGCAGGTTTATTTGTTTTACAACAAGATTATGAACGGGATTTAAGACAGTTGGTTACTTTGAAAAGAAGGTTATTGATTTTTGGGATTTTAATGCAATCTGAGAAGAAACAAAGGGAAGTTGTATTAAAACTTTGTGCGGAACATCGTTTGTATAAGCGCTTGTTAGCACGAAGGGAATCTTTTAGAAAGTAGAGATAAAAAAGATGAGAATGATTCGTTCACCTACAAAAAAGAAGGTTAGTTGATATAAAAGTAAAGCTATAAATAATATAATAAAAAGGAGAAACAAAAATGGCTGAAACAACAAAAACATTTATTAAACAAGTAAAAGGCACTTCTTCTGAGTTGGGCGAACTTTTACAGGCAAATAAATTTGAGGAAGCATTTGACGCTTCCCAACGTTTAAATAATCTTTTGAAAAGTGAACAGTTTGAGGAATTGACTGGAAAACAGATAAAAGAATCAGGACTTGAAGATATTCAAAGTGAACTTAAAAAATATTGGTGGGCTAATAAAGAAATGCGACGTTTCCAAGGGATTCTTCGTGGGCGTGGGAAAGCATTGTCTGAGTTGGCAAATTAGTTAAAAACTTGAGAGGTGAAAGCCTCTCTTTTTTTATTTAAGAATAGGAGATGAAGAGATGTCTGTAAAAGTGACTTATAATTGTTATATCAATTTATGCGAAGATTATATGTATGGTAAAAACTTTTTGGATTTACCAGAAGAAATTCAAGATGCTGTAGATGAATATTTTGATGGTGCAGAAATTGAAGCGTTTGGAGATGGAAATCCAGATGATATGTGGGTGAATCATTATGCAGGTTTAGATGCAGAAGATGTTTTGACTTATCAGACAAGGATGTTGACTGACGAAAACTATCAAGAACTTCTTGAAAATGGTGAGTTAGATGAATATATTGAACAGCACTTAGAAGAAATTAACGAGCGATTAAGTGATAGATGTTCTCTTTTGGGTTATGTTGATAATCAATGGCATGTGTTTGTATGAGAGAGAGAAAATGAAATGACTGCAGAAGAGATATTTGAACGATTGGTTTCGTTGGCACATGGCAAGAGAATGTCTTATCATCGTGCTAAAGTTCGCACTAATGCTAGGAAAATAAGATATGATTTGACGTTTTTTAAAAATGGCAAATATGTCTTAATGGTATTTTTTGTACTTGATGAAGGTGGTCAAGAGATAGTTAGAGATTTTGGCTATATGCCTTCTGTCTTTGTGGAAATTTTTGGTGAAGAGCAGCTTGAGGAAGTGAAAAGTATTGTTAAAAGATGGAATGGAAAATAAAAATGTAAGAAATCTTATTTTCTTATTTATGAGGTAGAAGGATGATTGCAAATATTCGAGTGCATGCAGACGGTCAATCCAGTTCATTGTGTCAGTTAGATATTATGAAATATCCTAAAGAGGTTATTGAGGCTAGAATGGTAGAAAGAGGATTCAGTGGTGAATCATTTTTTATTTGTGGCTTTGAAGATTGGCAGGTAGATACAATGATGAGCCTTGATGAAGCGTATTTGTTAAGACGGGTGATTGAAGGATTGTACGCTGGAGATGATTTTATTATTGTTCATTGTTTGAAAAATCATTGGTCGGTTAGTGACATCATTAGTCATCATTATTGTTTTGTGACAAAAGATGAAGTGCAGCTAATGACAAAAATTTTGAATCAATGTGAAATGTCCTCAGTTGTTGAGTTTTTTTACAAGGCTAATAATTGGGTGACAGCTGTTCAGGCTTATATAGAGAAAGGAGTGGTACTCAATACAACACGAGGGTTTTATGTAGATGTAGATAATGTCCTTTAGAGCGGAAATTTTTAAAAATTTCCATTTTAAAGGAAATAAAACGTGAAAGGAGAAAACAATTGAGAGGGTTGAAATTCTTTTCTTCTAGGAAAGAAAAGAAAAAAATAAAGTTTCCAAAACGGAAACAAGAAAATGTGCAGATAAGACCAAGAAAGATTAGTCAAAGAGCGGCTAATTTTTTATTGCTTGGTTTTATAGTTGGTGTGGTTGGCTTGGCTGGTTTAGTAATTGTTTCTAATGCAGTTAGAACGTTGCGAGGTGAAAAGAAAATAGTCCAGGTAACAAATCAAGATTCACGGAACTTGTCAAATAAAGTTGGTTTATTCATGACAGATTTCTTAAACTCTTATTTTTCAGATAATAGTCCTGAAAATCAAGAGAAATTAAAGAAGTTTTATGGTGCAGGAATCGATGTGAAAAGTACAAAAACAACGAATCTTGAAAGTAAATTGACAGGTGCAGTTTTGATTGAAATTACAAATCATCTTGCGACTTATCGTGTGGGTTATTCCGTAAATGTCAATGATGAATGGAAAAATAATGTTGGAGTGATCAATATTCCTTATGGAGTAAAAAATAACAAATATTATGTTTCTGACTTGCCTTATTTTACAGATGAAGATTCTTATATTGCGAAAAATCCGAAAAATAAGGTGCAGTTGAATCTTCAAGCGGATGATTCAAAATACTCTAAGGCTAAAGAATATGTAGAAGCATTTTTTAAGGCTTATGCAAGTGGTGACGAGACGCAAATGTCTCCTTTTTCTAAGGAAGTTCGTCCAGTAAAAGGTTATGTCTTTAAGTCCGTAGATTATTCTTATTTTATTCAGGATAAGCAAAAAGAAGATGTGCTAGTGAATGTGGTACAGGTTACTTTTACAGACGGATTAGGGCTAACTCACCAAGAGAATTTCGTAGTAACTTTACAAGTAGATAAAAAAGAAGAAACGTATCGTGTTCAAAAACTAGAGCATGGTATCTCAAAAAAATATGCAGCAGAATTGAAATAGTGGAGGAAAAGAATAAATGAAAGATTTAGTAACAACGTTTTTAAAGGAACAAGGAGTATGGGTTGCGTTAGGAATTGGTGTTGGTGCTGGGATTTATGAATTTATGAAAACCAAGAGCTTTGGAAAAGCTTTGACGGTTTTGTCGGCTGGTTTTGTGATTGCATTTTTCTGTTTATATCCAGAACAAGTTTTAGCGAAATTTGGGGAATTCATGAATTGGGCATTGAGTCATCTTAAATTTTAAGGGGTAAGTAATGGCAGAAAAACAGCGAGTAGATAAAAAAGTCTATAATTATCGGTCGGCTTTGGAACAACCGATTTGGATTCAGAAGCTGTCTGAAAAAATATCTCTGTCAAATGCGATTAAACTATCAACGATTGGTTGGAGCTTAACTTTGTATGTTTTGTATTTGTGGATTATGTCTCGTGTAGAAAAGGCGATCCCGATTCCGTTGATTTTTTGGGCAACCCTGGGATTTCTTCCAATCTGGAGTTTGGGAATCATTTTATCAGATTTGAAAATTGAACAACAGCCAGTGGTAAAGTTTTTAAAAGATTATGTTCGTTTTTATTGGAGATATGGACGAAAGCGAAAACGTTTCTATTTGAATGATGGTTTATTGTATTTTAAACCATCTTATATTTTAAAGAAAGAGAGGAAAAAGAATGGCATTAAACAACGAAGTTGAAGATATTGTTGAAAATCTGATCTTAAAGAAAGATGGAAGTGTCTTTGCTTTGTATGAAGTTGAACCACAAGTTCTCAATCCAGTGGATGAAGTTAAAAAAGAAGCTTCTAAGAATTTAGTGGTAGATTGGTTGCAAGAAATAAGAGGGTATGGTGATTTTGATGTTGTCATGTTACCTTTTCCAAAAGATTTGTTGGGGAAATTTAGACAGTTATCTTATAAATTTTCTAAAGATACGGAAGAAATGGCGTATTCTGTGTTGGAAAAGTCCTATGATTATTTGATGTCTACGAAAGAATTGTGTGATTATCATTATTTTATTTCGATTCCGTTAAAATCTTTTTCTATTTCGGTAGATGTAAAAGAAGTGATTCAATCTTCTATTCAAGCCGCTTCTGATTTATTGATTGAAAACTTGGGCTTTCAAAAGAATGTGTTGGATGGCTGGGAAGAAAGGTATGTTCGTCAACGGGAAGAATTAGAAAAAAAGCTAGATTTGTTAGAGTTCAGACGACTAGAAACCCGAGAAACGATTTTTGTCAATCGGTATGCTTATCTTCATTCTTTAAACGTAGAGAAAGAGTATGAAGTGAAGTTGGTTGAAAATTATATGGGAAATCTAGGGGATAAGTCAGTTGACTTTAAGAAGATGAATGTTTTGGAGCTGTTTAACGAAGAAGGCAGTCAGTATGTGGCATTTTTGCCAGTGGCTTATAAAGCAGAGAATGCTTCTTATTTGCATACAATTGAACGAGCCAGAGCGTTAGGATTTCCAGTTGAGGTGTGGACGAAAGCAAAGTTTGCGAAAACAAAGGGGTTGCCATTTAATAATATTCGTACCAAAGGACGTTTTGCTCGTGCGAGATTAAAGGGAGCGCAAACAGAAGCCCAACAGGCAGATTCGGTTGGGAAGAAGTCGGTCGGTCAATCAAAATACTTGGTTGAAAAAATGGAAGAGAAGATTGATGAAGGGATTCCAATGATTAGTTATTTGCAGACGATGGTCGTATCGGATGCAGATTATACGGTTTTAAAACAAAAAATCAATATTCTCATGGATTCCATGAAAGATAGTAAGATTAGTCTTTCCAGGGCAACACCTTATCAGTTATATTTGTTTTCAAAAAATCGTTTTGGTGAAATTCTTATGCCAGGAGATAAGAATTTTATTCAGCCAGTTGAAGCGGGAGCTTTTGCGGAAGACTTGTTTTTTACAAGTCAAATGGTTGGTGAGGAAATTGGTTTTTATTTTGGCATGATTGATAATCAAAGAAAATCTTGGCATTCTCGTTTTGAAAAAGCGATTGCAGCAAGTGATAAACCAGTCTTTGTTAATATTTTAGAAGCGAATGAGCAGGCAGACGGTAGAGAGACAAACAATCCTCATATTTCTATATCGGGAGATACAGGAATAGGGAAGACTTTTGCGGCTAGTATGCTTCATTTTTACTCTAGTTTACTCAATGACCAAACCTTATATATTGATCCGAAAATGGAAAAGCGTTATTGGTATGAAAAGATGTTAAGAGAATTAGAGGAGACAGATTGTTTTCCAGAAATTCAAGATTATATCCGAAGTCTTCATTTTATCACATTAGATTATACTAAGGAAGAAAATGCTGGAGTATTGGATCCGCTTGTCTTTTTAGATCGTACACAGGCAAAAGGCTTGATTATTTCGATGATTGATGAGTTTATGCCTCTTGACAAAGAGAAAAAATTCAAGACAGAGTTATCAAAAATGATTCGAGAGTTTGCGGAGAGACGAGCAAAAGGAGAAAAAGTTGGGACACTTTCTGTTTTTAAGGCTTTAGCTCAACATGAAAATGAAGAGGTTCGAGAGACAGCGGAACTGTTGATAGAAGAAACGAAGGATTCGGTTTTGAGCTTGATTTTTTCTGACGGTATCAATCCAGCAGTTGACTTCACAGCTCGAAATACAATCTTGGAAATTGCGAACTTAGATTTACCAAATGATGAAAAGGTGCAATTATCTTATGAAAATAAGAAGTCTTTGGCGGTGATGTACGCTTTAGGTCATTATTGTATCAAGTTTGGTGAACGGGATTATGCTAGTAAGACAGTAGAGTTTATGGATGAAGCCTGGTTGTTTAAAATTACGGCTTACGGTCGTGGTTTGTTAAATCGAATCAAACGGGTTGGACGCTCTCAAAATAATTTCTTGGTCTTTATTTCGCAAGAACCAGATGATTCAAACCGAGAAGATGGAGAAACCTCTGCCTTTGGGACGTATTTCTGTTTTCATAATGAAGCGGAGAATGCAGCAGAAAAGGTACTCCGTCGCTTGAAAGTGCAAGTTACAGAAGATAGTAAAGAGTGGTTTAACAATATGACTAAGGCTCAATGTCTCTATAAAGATACTTATGGTCGCGTAGAGCGAATGACGGTTGATGGTTTGTTTTTCCCAGAAATTGCGAAACTGTTTGAAACAGTACGGAAACCTGAAGAACAGGAGGTGGCTTAATGAATAAAACAATGAAACAGCTATTATTTGTTAGTCTGTTTCTATTATTTCTTCCAATCAGTGTTTTGGCAGATACTCCAGGAATAAATGGTTATAATACTGTTCCAAATCCGAATGAGAAAATCATTCCCAAAAATCCAAATCAGGGTTATGTACCTGCCAATGTCCAGGAAAGTCAAAGTCAGGAAGCAGCTAGAAAGAAGCAAGCTCAAGAGAAAAAAGAAAAAAACGAGCGAGCGATTCAAAAGGATTCTTCCTATGAGAGTGTTAAGCAAGCGGCTGATCAAGTGGATCAAACGCTGCAGAAAAAATCTCCAACTGTAAAAGAATTGGAACAGGCTGCAAGAGATATTGAAAGTATTAAAAATTACATTGCAAAGAATGCGGATAAAAATGATTCAAGCCAGATACAAGGTTTGCGGACAACCATTCGTAACTATGAAGAAAAATTTGTTTCTTTAGAAGAAGCTGCTAAAAAGCGGGAAGAAGCACAGACCTATTTGGAACAGGCTAAAAATACGGTTGATCCAACAAAATTGTCTAAATTAACGAGTTATATTTATTTGGAAGATGGCTTTTTTGGAATAACGGATATTTTCCCAAAAGTAGTTAATGCTATTGTGCAGGGCTTGTTTTTTGTGACAAAGACACTATATTGCTTAGTGATTATCATTTTAGAACAAGTCTTTAGTGCAAATGTCTATCAGGTATTAGATCAGATTGTCTCTTTCTCAGCTCAAATGTTTCAAACCTTTATGAATGATTACCAATATTTGGTTTATGCGTTAGCGATGATAGGTGGCTTGGTAGAGTTCTTTAAAACGAAACGCTTCCCTTTTCAAATGTTTCGCTTTTTATTGGTTTGGTTCTTAGCGTTGTTTTTGTATCGCCCGTCTATTTTTTCAACGAATGTTGGGAATCAACAGTTTGAAGCCAAATATAATCTGTCTCGAGTGATTCAGATTGTGGATAGCGTTTCTTCGGATATGACAAAGATTGCGATTTCTGGCTTTGATCAGCTGGATAAAGAACATCAATCCATTGGCACAAATGTCAATAACTTGGCAACGGTTAAAGAAGCGATTTTTCAAGAAATGGTCTATAAACCTTTTCTTGCTTTAAACTTCAATACGACAGATGTCTCAGAAGAGAAAGTGAGGGCTTTATTTGAAACAGAGGGGAAAACTAAAGATGTAAAGACATTTTCAGATGAAAATGAAAAAATCTCCAATTTATCTTGGTCAAGTATTGGAAGCAAGTTCCTAACTGCTTTTGCGTCATTAGTGAAGGCTATGGTAGTTGGTCTGGCTTTAATTATGATTGGTTTGATTTCGCTAGTCTTTAAGTACATGGTACTTCTGATGATTGTAGCCTTGGTTTTCTTACTCTTTATTGCCATGATTCCAAGCTTTGAGCAGGTCTTGGGGAATGCAGGAAAGAAGATTCTTCAGTTTGCTTTTTTAGGTGGTTTGGGTCTCTTTGGGATTCGGGCTTTTCTCTTTATCAATAGTTTGATTGAAGGGGTCGCAGGCGGTATGAGTAAGGTTTACTTCTGGGTAGCAATTCTGCAGGGCTTGATTTGGTTTGTCCTTTGGCGTTGTCGCTCCATGTTAATGGGCTTGTTTGTTAGAGGTACGTTGTCTGCTCAAGAAGTGGCACAACGTGTTCAACAAAACCTAGGAAATTTGTACCAACCAGATTTAATTCCAACGGTGAATCCTTTCTCTAAAAATCGAACCTTGGATCGTTCGACAGTTGATTCGTCACAATCTTTGGCAGATAGTTCAGTGAATGAAGTGTTAGAGCCATCTATTCCATCATCTTCTGGGGTGCGAACGTTATTTCGAGCAACTAAAAACACCATGAAGCAAGGGGCTAATCGGGCATTAGAAGGTTATGATACGCTTCGTTATGGTGCAGGTGAAACATTGGATAAACAGGTGGCTTTGGATAAGAGAGCAGAATTTAAACAACGTTTATTAGATACGGCAGATCATTTACGTTATGTCGCAACTATTCCAAAAGGAGAACGTCTTCGGTCTAAGTTACATGATTTAGCTGGAGATACGAATTCCCCTGCTCAAGTAGCTTTTAAAGAACGAGAAAATCGTTACTTGGAACGTCAAGAAAGACAAGAAGAACGAAAAAGAGAACAAGTCGCTTTTAGGGAATATCAACAACAGTTTGATGAGAAGCTAACACTTTCTTCTATGATTGAAAACGAGTTGGTGAAGCCGCAAATGAAGCGAGAATTTCATAGGGAACAATTGAAACGGAAACAGGAAATACCGTCCATTCAGTCTAAAGAACCTTTAGAAAGTTCTCCTATTGTAGAAGAAAAATCGGCTATCTCAAGAGAATTGTTTGAAAAGAGGAAAAAATGAAGGTAGTAAAACGTAGCTTAGTGGGTCTGTTTTTACTTCTTACTCTTTTTTTAAGCTTTATGATTTTAATTGTTGGAGGTGGAGCTGCTGATTCACAAACGTTTGAATCTACAACAGGAGGCATTACCATCTCTGCTAAAGAGTTTGCACAACAATTTACATCAAAAACAGGTCGGCAGTTGAGTGAAGACAATGCACAAAATGCCTTGGATTTCGCAAATCGACTTATTTCTCGTCATCATTTCACACTTCAGGCGACCAGTGGTTCGTTAGCGGTGGCTTATCGAGAATGTGGTTTTGATGTAAAGGCGGTGAATCCTAGTGGGGGTGTAGCTGGTTTTTATCAGTGGTCTGGTTGGGGTAGTACAATCAATGGCAATCGTTGGGGTCAAGCGAAAGAAAAGAAACTGGATAAACAAATTCAAATGGATTTGATGAGTACCGAGTTAGAGGGAGCTTATGCTAGAGTGGTTATAAAAATGGGCTCTAGTGGAGATCCGAAACAGGCAGCTAGGGATTGGTCACAATATTATGAAGGAGTGGCAATTTCCGATTCTCAAACGAAGGTAAGTGCGATTGAAGAGTGGGCAGAAGTCATCTATGATATTTTGAAAACAGCACAAGGTACGTTTTCTAAGGATAATAATACGGGTACAAGTACCACAGCGATTCCTGCAGGTTGGGGAAATATCAGTCAATATGATGGTCATGCATACGACGGAAGTGGTTCTTATCCAGCAGGTCAATGTACCTGGTATGTTTATAATCGTGCAAAACAGTTAGGTATTCAGTTTGATTCCTTTATGGGGAATGGCGGTGATTGGTTTAGAAAAGCAGGTTTTTCTTCTAGCCATACACCGAAAAAGCATACAGCGGTTTCCTTTGTTCAAGGTTTAGCTGGTTCTGATCCAACTTATGGTCATGTGGCTTTTTGTGAAGAGGTAAGAAGTGATGGATCCATTTTAATTTCAGAAATGAATGTATTTGGAGTACCAGCAATGACAGTTTCCTATCGGGTATTAGATAAGGGAACAGCTAGTCAGTTATGGTATGTAGACGGTCATTGAAATGACCAATAGAAAGAAAATGAGGAAAAAAGAAATGAAGAAAAAGCAAGTAGTTGCAAGTTTATTAGTAACAGTTAGTGTTTTAGGTACAAGTCCTTTGGCTGCTTTAGCAGAAGAAGGAAAGGTCACAAGTCCAGTAGATGTAGTAGTTCCTTCTCCTTCGGATAATGAAAAAGTTCCAGTTCCGACGGAAAAAGAGGAGAAACCTAAAGATGACAAAACGCAAACGGGTGAGGTGACTCCTGAGACACCAGTTAATCCGACTATTCCAGATAAGTCAGGGGAAAATCAGGAACCAGTTGAACCAAGCGAACCTTCCACAAAACCAGTTGAGCCATCAACCGAACCTTCAAAGAATGAAGAAAAGAAGGAAGAGGCGACACCTTCTCAAGAGGAGAAAAAAGAAGAAAAACCCGCAGAAATTCCTAAGACGGATGAGGCTACAAAACAGATTACTCCTACACCAGAGGAAAAGAAAGCAGAAGAAAATACAGGTGTCAAAGCGACTGAACCTCCAAAACAAACCAATGTTACGGAAGAACAAATTGAGCAGCAACCAATTGTGACGAATACAGGTCATACAGTTGTTGGAACAAAAGAAGGACAAGTTTATGTTCAAAATTCAGATGGAGCAGTTGAACTGAAGAATGCGTCTGAAATTGGAGCAGTTAAGCAACAAGATGGTACAGTTGCCTTGAAAGATGAGAAAGGTGAATTAAAAGTTTTACCTAAAACAGGAACAGTTGCCAGTCTTGCTTTGAGTTTAACGGGTGTCTTGATGTTAGCTGGAGTAGCACTTTTGAAGAAATTTAATAAAGCAAGTCGTTAGTGGCTTGCTTTGTTTTTTGTATAGAAAGGATATTTTATAATGAATGACAATGTTATATCAGATAAAGATTTAATGAGTATGGGTTATAGTAAAACGACTGCACAACGGATTATAAAAAAGTCAAGAGAGTTGTTGGTTGAACGAGGTTATAGCTTTTATGATAGAAAGCGGTTGATGATTGTTCCTAAAAGTGTTGTAAGTGAAATTTTGGGGGTTCAGATATAGTGGCAAGCATACGATATAGACAACGGAGCGGTAAGAAGCTATGGAGTTATGAAATTAGGGAAAGTGGTCAGGTTTTAGATCATGGGAGTGGTTTTAAAACGAAGAAGGCTGCTATTTTAGAGGCAGAATCTATAGCTCAAAAACTGCGTTTAGGTGGTAGTATTGCTAGAAATATGACAATGGTTGAATTATATCAAGAATGGTTAGAAGTCAAAATTTTACCAAATAAAAGAAAAAGTGAATTAACGAAGAAAAAGTATATTGCTAGGAAAAAGATTGTTATTGAATTTTTTGGCGAATTGAAGTTATTAGAAATAACGGGTAGTCTGTATCAACGTATTTTGAATGAATATGGTAAACGAGTAGGGAGAGATGTTTTAAGTCGTTTTCATAATAGTATAAAATCAGCAATCAGAATGGCAATTGCTGATAAATTAGTAATTGATGATTTTACATATGATGTGGAACTATTTCCGCAAGTAGATGCACAAAGTGCAGATGATAAATATTTGCATACACAAGAAGATTATTTTAGGGTGTTGATAGAATTGAGGAAAAGATTTGATTATTTTAAGTCTATAGTTCCATTTATACTTTATTTTTTATTTGTAACAGGTCTGCGTTTTGGGGAGTTAATTGGTTTGACGATAGATGAACTTGATTTTGAGAAGAATCGAATTTATACATATAGACGTTATAATACATTGTCTCATAAATTTGTACCGCCTAAAAATAAAACTTCTGTGAGGTTTGTTCCAATTAGTAAAGAGGATATGTTATTATTATCGGAATTACTTCAGTTACAGAAAAATGTGAATTTAGAGTTAGGGATTCAAAACAAAGATAAGTTGGTATTTCAACATTTCGGTTATAAATATGATGTCCCAGATATTGCTACAGTTAATAAATATTTAAAGAGTCTGTTAAAAGGGTTGGAGATTTATCCTTTGCTTACAACTAAAGGAGCTCGACATACATTTGGCAGTTATCTTTGGCATTGTGGGATTGATTTGGGAGTGATTGCAAAAGTTTTAGGACATAAGGATATTTCTATGTTAATAGAAGTTTATGGGCATACTTTAGAGGAAAAAGTAGATGAAGAATTTGAGAGAATTCGTTTGCTCAAAAGAAATGATAAAAAAAGTGGGGCAAATGATGGGGCAAAAATGGTTAATAGTAGCTAAAAAAGCCTATATGATAGGCTTTTGCATGTAAATATTAGATGCCCCCTACATGAAAATATTGTATAACAGTAAAAGTAAAAAAGGCTAGTTTTATGCTATTTGTTAGGGCGCGATTTTATTAAAAAAGTAAAAATAAATTTAAAAATGGGGCAAATGTGGGGCAAAATATATTTTTTAGTTATGTGCTTATAGATAAATATAAAATAAAGTATATCAGGATGTTTCTGGTATATTTTACTTTGTATTTATAGATGAATTCGTTCAACAAATGTATTAAAATGTTGTATAATATGATGAGAAGTTTTTTATGCATGTTATTGATGTATGAGCAAGTCTTATCATAGAAATCTTAGAAAGGAAAAGATGATAAATGGTCTTGAATATACAAGCTGTTGATTTATTCTGTGGTGTTGGTGGTTTAACTTGTGGAGTTCAACAAGCAGGGATTAATGTTATAGCTGGTTATGACATTGATGAAAAAAGTCAATTTGCATATGAGTACAATAATAAAGCTAAATTTATTTTAAAAGATGTAAAAGAAATTGATGATCAGGAAATTAGTCAGTTATATCCAGATGAAACGGATATAAAAGTTTTAATGGGATGTGCTCCTTGTCAACCATTTTCTGCATATAGTCATAGATATAAAGAGAGCGAAAATAGGTTAAATAAAATGGATTTGTTGGATTATTTTGGACAACAAATTGAATATGTTCAACCGGATATAGTATCTATGGAAAATGTTCCTCAGATGGCTAAAGAGCCTGTTTTTGAGAAATTTTTAGATGTGTTATATAAAAATGGATATAGTACTGATTATAAAGTAGCATATGCTCCTGATTATGGAGTTCCGCAAAGTAGGAAACGTCTATTATTATTGGCTTCTAAGTTAGGAGAAATTAAATTAAAGGAAGCAGAATATAATAATGAGAATTATCCAACTTTACGACAAGCTATTGGAAATTTACCAAAATTAGCTGCGGGTGAAACTAATTTGAATGATCCACTTCATCGAAGTAGAAAATTATCTCAGTTGAATATGAGAAGAATTAAACAATCAAAGCCAGGGGGAACTTGGAAAGATTGGGATGAGGAATTGCTGCTTGAAGCCTATAAGAAAAAATCAGGACAAAGCTACGGATCTGTTTATGGAAGATTGGAATGGGATAAACCTTCCAGTACGATTACTACACAATTTCCTGGGATTGGGAATGGACGCTTTGGACATCCTGAGCAGGATCGAGCATTGAGTTTGCGAGAAGGAGCTTTGTTACAGACTTTTCCATTAGAATATCAATTTGTGGATCCTGACTTAGGAAGTAATTATAATTTGAGTCAGGTAGCATTACAAATTGGAAATGCAGTCCCACCTAAATTAGGAGAAGTTATTGGGGAGAGTATTCAGAAACATTTGAAAGGTTTGTATTATGATTAAAAAGAGTAAAGAGTATCTAATTAAAATAAGTCCTGAGATTTTAGAATTATTAGGACCAAGCTTATATTCAAATATTTATTATGTTTTAGCAGAGTTAATTGCTAATAGTTATGATGCAGATGCTCGGAATGTTTGGATTGATATTGCAGAAGATAGTATTAGTGTAGAAGATGATGGGAATGGAATGTCTTATGATGGAGGCGATATAAATGTATATTTATCTGTAGCTAAATCTACTCGTAATACTGATGAAGATTCTAAGAGTAAGGATTTACGGCGACCTAAGATGGGGCGCAAGGGAATTGGGAAGTTGGCTGCATTAGCTATTTCAGATAAAGTAAATGTAATGACGAAATCAAAATTAGATGCGGATGTGTCGGGTTTTATTTTATCAAGAAATGTTCCAGAAGATGATAAGTTAGAACCGCTATTGGATAGTCAAATTATATTTAAGCATATCAAAGATAGTGGTACAAGAATTGAAATGTTGTCTCCAGAATTTGAAATGCCTAAACAGTTGGATACTTTTAAAAGAAATATTGTAAAATTTTTTCCTAATGTAGGAGAAGATTTTAGGATTCATGTGTTAAAGGGAAATAAAGAGATAGTTATTAATGATTTTGTTTCATCAATGGGACAAACTTTAGATTCGTTAATTATTTATGGAAATGACTTTTCTGATATAGAAGAATATTTTAAGAAGAATTCAAATAAGTATGCTAAACAAAATTATAAAAAGAAAGATGTTCAAACTGCAGATTATGTGATAAAAAATAAACTTGGTAAAAGTGAGAAAAGAAAATTACAAGTTAAAGGATGGATTGGAACTTATAGTAGCACGAGGGGCTTAAAAGCAGATAAAAATTTTGATTTTCCAGATAACTTTTTAGCAATATATTCTCACGAAAAATTAGGTCAGTTTAACATTTTGCAACAGATTGGTGCTAATCGATTACATGAAGTATATGTTGTGGGGCAATTTTATGTAGATGAATTTGAAGAAACAATTTTACCTGACATGGCTCTTAGTAATAGGCAAGGATATAAGAGTGATGATCCTCGATATATTACTTTTTTAAATATTGCGGAGAAATCATTAAGTGATGTTTTGCAGTTGAAACAGAATGCTATTGCTTTGAAAAAAGCTGGTCAAGAAAAGAGTAAGAAAGAAAAGAAAAAGAAGGAAGAGAAAGCATTAGAAAAATCTATAGAGAAAGGAGTAAATGATATTGTTACAGTTATAGAGGAAAAGGGTGATGTTAATGCAGTGGTTCAAAATGTATTGACTGATATAGGTATAAAGAAATCTTCAGTTGATAAGGATAGTAAGAAAATTTTGTTGAGTCATACACAAGATGATGCGAAATTGAATAATATTATATATTCTTTATTACAATTTAACGGTTTTGAACCAAAAGAAATGATATATACTAACAGTGGTGACGAAGCTTCTTCAGTTCCTTTTGGTACTGGTATTTACGATTATTTAAGAGAGTTCTTTATTCAAACATATTCTAAAAAGCCTATTTTTGTGGTTTATATCTATTCAGATAATTCTTGTGCTAGTCCGGGAGTTATGCATGAAGTGGGAGCTGGTTGGATTGTTCAAACAGATCATGGAGTTGTAAAAGCTGGTAGTAATTTTCCTACACAACCTTTAGATACTAAGGTGAAGTTTGCAGAAGTTATATTAAATAAAGAGGAAGTATTTTGTACAGAAGCTGGTTTTTTAACATTACATGAAATAGTGAAACATGCATGTAAATTATTCCAAAAAGAATGTCATACTAAGGATGAAAATGCAAAATATTTTAAATCTTTAGGAGGAGAAATATTATCTCAGGAGGAATTTAAACAAAGGCGTCCATGGGGGCAATAAAGATAAAATAAAGTATATCAGGATATTCCTGGTATATTTTGTTTTGTATTTATAGAATGATTTGTTCGGTGTTAAAATGTTGCATAATATAATGAGAAGCTTTTTCTGTATAAGTGGTTGCATAAAATGATAAAAATTTGATTTGTATGACTATTTGTGTTACAATAGATATACAAAGAAGAGATGAGGTGAATATTATGTCAACAATTGCTGTTCGTGTAGATGATAAATTAAAAGCAGAAGCAGCTGAATTATTTGATTCATTGGGAATTGATATGACTACAGCAGTTAAGATGTTTCTTATTCAATCTGTTCAGACTAGGAGTATTCCTTTTGCAGTGAAGCAAAATATAAGTGATGAAGAATTTCAGGAAATGATTGATAAAAAGATTCCTAGTGTAAAGGTAAGTGCTACTGATAAGGAAAGTTTAGCAGCATTTTTCGGTGATGAAGATTTTTCAGAATATGAGGGTGTATTTAATGACTGATATTGAGGTTTATTCGGTTTTGGTAACACGGATAGAATATCGTGATAAAACAGGATCGAAAATTCGTCCAGCAGTAGTTGTGAAAATCGGTGATGAGATAATACGTACTTTTCGTATTACAAGTAAATATGAAACGAAATCTGATTACATTAAGTCACAATATTTAGAAATTATTGATTGGTTTAAAGCTGGGTTGAAAAAACCATCTTGGATTGATATGGTTCAGTTATACGATATTGAAAAAGATGGTTTTCAAATTAAGGTGGTTGGTAGATTGAGTGATCGTGACATTAGTCGTTTAAAAGAATATATAAGAAATAAAGAGCTTTAATGTTTTTATAGGAAGGGAAAAGAGATATGAAAAAGAAAGTATTGTTATTGGTGACAATGATTGCAGCAGCAATTTTCCTAGTATCTTGTTCGGCTAATCAACAAGCTAGCTTAGATGGTGAGTATTATTTTTATACACCAAGTATGACAGATAAAATGTCAAAAACTCCTTGGGTTGTTATTAAGGATAAGACTTTAACATATTATTCTGGTGGAAAAGATGATCCAAGTGGAACATTGAGATATTCTGTTGATACAGAAAAGAAAACTTTGACAGGAGAAGGTAAAACTTTAGCTTATTCATATGATAAAGAGAGCGGAGTCCTTTCTGCTGGGATTATGAGCGGAGATGCTCAATTTGTAAAGAAAGATTCTAAAAAATATAAGGAATTGAAAAAAATGGAAAAGGACTGATAATGTCCTTTTTTATTTCAGCTGTAAAAACTATCCGTTTAGAGAATTGTTTTAGAGCTGTTAAAAAATCATGTTATAGTTGTAGTATGAAAGAAGAAATGATTTTTGATATAAAAGCAATTGCGAATGAATTACATTATCATGTATCAGATAATGAATTAAAATGGCGTATTTTTCAATTGCGAGTGCGGTTGGATAAATTAGAAGAAACAGTTAATAGAAAGGAAAAAGGGGCTACCAACTAGTCCCTTTGTTTTGTATGTCATAGTGTTTGAATTTGGCTTTACGCCGACTGTCTATTTCAGATAGTGCTTGGGTATTCCAAGTGTACCAAATGGCTAGACCTTTATCATAGTAAGCAGATATTCTGAAATGTGGAAATTGCTTTTTAAGAGTTTGTTGGAAATCGGGATCTATCAAAGAAGTAATTTCTTGATTAGTGATAAAGTCTGTTTCAGTAGTTAATTTTTTAAAGTAGTCAATGTCTTCTATTTGAACAGCTTCGTATTCTTTAATGATTTTCTCTTTAAAGGCTTGAATGAGCTGGATTAGAATATCAGATTTTCTGGTTTTATATTGGAAAATAACTTCTTTAGCTTGTTCTATGGAGAAATGTCCTTGGTAGTGTAAAAAGTCCTCTAAACGGATTTCTAAGGCTTGTGGAGAGACTTTTAATTCTTTACTAAGGTCTTGAAAAGACTGTTGTTGATAGACGATTTTGGATAAAAGAATAATATCAGGCATAAGAACAAAGGAAGAGAAATAGTTAGCTTCTTTTTCTTGCCAGTCTTGATTTTGTGCATTTTCCGCAAAGACTGTTCCAGAATGTTGTAAGACTAAGTGTCCTAATTCGTGGCATTTGGTAAAGTTTTGTCTGTTTGGGCTGCTTTCTGATTCGTAAGAGAAAGAGATTCCTAAGTTATCAATTAAGGTCAGTCCTAAAATTGCCTCGTCCGAAAAATGATGAGGCAATGTTTTAATCTTGTATTGAGTAGTAATGTGGTTGAAATAGTCTTCAAAAGTGTAATGGATTTTGGAGATATTGTAAAGTTTAATGAAATGATAAATTTCTTTCTTAGCAATATCCCAGACTTTGAAATAAACGTCTTTCACTGCTCATCTTCCTCAAATGCTTTTCTTCTAATTTCCATAAATTCTAAGAGTTCTTTTTTGAAGATCTCTTTTTGTTCAGGAGTCATATTTTTTGAATTTTTACGGTAGAGAATTTCGACATCAGATAGTTCATCTTCTGGATTTTTGATGTCAGAATTTCCTAGGAGGTAATCAGTAGTCACATGAAAGAAGGAAGCAAATTTATCAAGTGTATCGGCACTTGGTTTTATTTTTCCACTTTCCCATTGTTGATAAGCTGGTTGAGTGATGTTTAATTTTTTTGCGATTTCTTTTTGAGTTAAACCAGTTTCTTTTCGTAGTGCTTTTAGGCGTTCTGGAAACATATTTTGAGCCTTTCAAAAAATTTTTAAATTTTTTTAAAAAAGTATTGACAAAATAAGCGATAACTTATATAATTAAAATATAAGTTAAAACTTATAAAACTAATACAGATATTATAACAAACAGATGGAGGAAGAATAGATGGAAAAAACGGGAGATAAATTAAATCGAGCAGTCATATTAAATTTTACAAATGCTGTTTTAGGTATTGCTGATCAGTTTGAAAGTGTACAAACTGATTTAGAAGAGAATGGGTTATATAGTTTAATTCCTACTGAATATAGAGAAGAATATTTTGATTTGGTGGAAGATTTTAGACGTTCTTCTCTGGTTTTAATAGATAAAATAATTGAAAACAGTTTATTAGATGCCACACCTTGTCAGGAGTGTTCATATAGTGAGGTTGAAATTTAATCATCAGATTCTCTTTTTGGGAGATAATTCAATACCCATTTTCCATTTGAGTTTTTTCTGGAAGAAGTTGTCCTTCTGTTTTTCTCCTTCTTCCTTTTCGGGAGACTTCTATTTGAATTCTTTTGTGGTTTATATTTCCCACTTTTCTTAAACTCAATTTCTTTTTCACGAAAGATAGATTCTCTTTCCATTTGTCTGTTAGTTGAGTTTATTTTTCGTTTTGATCCCATGCTTTTCTCCTTATGACTAGATATATTAAATAGTATTTGATGTATCTATTGATGAAGAGAAAGAAGTATCTTTATCAAAACATAAAGAATAGGATTTATTTCTTGAATATTTTATTAAGCGTCAATACAAAAATAATAATGTAAATGATAAACGCGATAAGAAATATTTTAAAAAGTATTCACTTGATAATATCCATTAAGAAAATTCTTTATTAGAACATTGAAAATTAAATAAAAAGTACGTCTGCAATCCGAAAATCCAGACTGTAAACGCACCAAATAAATACCAATTTCATTATATCTTAAAATAAGATTTTTGTCAAAAGACTTTAAGATATAGGTTGTGTTGAAGTGTGAGATGTATAGGTTTGTGGGGATGTATAAATTCACTAGAACTTAATTTTGGTTGTTGTTATTAAATCCAAGCGAGGATAGCAATGATAATTAGGATAATAGAGACAAGTGGGTAGGTTAAAAACATTTGAAAATAGTACGAGAGTACAAATCGAATTATTTTAAAAATGAGTTTTGTAATTCCTTTAATAATGTCTTTCATGTCTAGTTCTCCTTGAAATTATGTGTATAATGAAGAATAAAAATCATCCAAGGGGTGTTTCCATCTGCCCAAGGATTGGTTTATTATTCATTTGTTGTATGTTCATTATATCACAAGTATTTTAAGAAGTCAAAATTAAGTTCTAGCGAGTTTATACATTAGGTATTGGGGTTTATGCTAGTTATCCTGTGTTGAGTAAAAAACTAGAAGTGCTGGTTGAGAACAATCGGTAATTGCGATCGGGGCAATGTCGGAGTGAGACGATAACCTTTATACGTAATAGGTGCTAGGCAAGAGATACGCTTGCTGAAGAATAGTATGCGAAGATACGAGCATACACTAAATAGGATCGTTACCTATTTAGAACTGTGAGTGAATACTTTAATATCCTCTTGTTTACTCATAGTTTTAAGTAGGTAATGTTAGTTGTTATTTTTAAGGCGATTTGTTTATGGCAAGTTGTCTTTTTGTTTTGCAGGAAAGTTAGGAAAAAGTGTTAGGGGTGAATAGAAATGTTGAAGAAGTTTGTTTTCTTTTTGTTTAGTATGAGTATCGTGTTTATATCATTTTATTGTTTTCTATTTCTTATGTTTTTGATGGTAGTGTCAAAATTGGTGAGAGGATGATGAGGTAAATAAATGTTTAATTATATGAAATCTATATCAATAGAGTATAGTTCTTCTGTTTATGCTAAGAGAAAAAAGTTTCATGAATAGAGGAAAGAAGAACGAAAATTAAAGTTTTTGGGGAGAAGTGATAGATGAAATCAATTTTAAGATATCCAGGAAGCAAATGGAACCTAGCACATAAGATTATTGAGTTGTTTCCAGATCATAAGAGCTATTTAGAACCGTTCTTTGGAAGTGGAGCAGTTTTATTTAATAAACCTTCAAGTTCTATTGAAACGGTAAATGATTTGAATGATGATGTTGTCAATTTGTTTCAAGTGATTCAAAGTTGTCCAGAAGAGCTGGCTAAAAAAGTATTTTTAACTCCTTATAGTCGAGCTGTTTATGATAGAGCTTGGGAATTTCGCCCAAAAGATGAAATAGAAAAAGCTCTTAGTTTCCTAATTCGTTCCATGATGTCACATGGTTTTAGAAATACAGAGAAATCAGGATGGAAGCGAGATGTTAATGGTCGTGAACGATCTTATGCAGTTAAGCATTGGAATGAACTACCTGGGATTATTCAAGAGGCGACCTTGCGCTTAAAAGAAGTTCAAATTGAAAAGCGGCCGGCATTAGATTTAATTTCAGAATATAATCGTGAGAATGTCTGTATGTATATTGATCCACCTTATGTTTTGAGTACGAGGACAAGAAAACAATATACAGTAGAGATGGAAGATCAGGATCATCAAGAGCTATTAGAAATATTGAATCAGTCTAAAGCAAAAATATTACTTAGCGGTTATGATAGCGAACTTTATAATAAGCAGTTATCTAATTGGGAGAGAATAGAATTTGCGGCAACTGCAGAACATGGTTTGCCACGTACAGAAGTTCTCTGGATGAATTTTCAACCGAAGAAACAATTGGAATTGTTCTAAAGAAGTAGTAAATGTTGATTGGCTTAATTGTTTTATTGATAGTGATTGTAATGGTTTTATATGGTTTGTTAATTATTTCTAGTGAGTGTTCACGATTTGAGGAGCATGATAGGAGGTGAGGATAAAAGGTGGTATTTAAGGAGTGGTGGATAAAGAGATGTTTATTATCAATTTTAAAGAGTAGAAATAGGAAGAATGATGTAGCTCTTTATTTTGATGAGGATAGTTTAATTTTTGTAAGGTCAGGTAAGTATTTGAATGATTGTTTTGCAGTTCGTTTACCTGAACATGATATAGAAATGATTCAACGCTATATTAGTGATGGATCATTTTTAATTTATGCAGGAGAGATTCAGAATGGTATTTATGAATATTTGCTGAAAACAAGATATAAATGGCAAGATATTATTTCATGGAAGGAGTGAAATTGGTATGAGAGAAAGAGATTATATTGCTTTTTGTGATAATGGTCATGAGTATTTTCATTTTTATTTTGAGTCAGTTCATAGGGCGGGTTCAGAGGAGAATAAGCGTGATTGTATGCACCAGATGAGACGGGAACGTGGTTTGAGTTTTTCTAGAGATGTTGAGATTCTAGAGGTTTTTTTGAATGATTGATGAAGGATTGATTAGGTAGAAAGGGTGAGTAAGATGTGATGGAAGATTATGAATATTTTAAGAAAGGATATGATCGGATTTGGCAAAATTTTAAATTTTCGTTTAAGGTATATCGATTAAATGTAATTTATCAACGACGTTTATGTGTTGAAATGTTAGAAGAATTGGATAAGTTACATAAAGATTATTTACGTTTTTATGGTGTATCAACATTTGGTTTGTATCGTTATTATTCAGGTATGGTAGAGAAGAATTATGAACAGATTAAAGGTTAATTTTATTGAGGAGAAAAGATATGAAACAAGTTAAAACAGTGTTAGCAACAATTACTACGGTTGCTGTATTAAATGGGGGACAACAAGTCATTCATGCTGAGGAGTTGCTAAAAGCAGATTCTCAAAAGACTGAAGTTGATCAGGTTCAAAAAGAAGTAACTCAA
>ERZ773003.540-NODE-540-length-27404-cov-3.439650_pt1 | contig 27404 bp, 20 predicted proteins | sample MGYA00580668_ERZ773003 | MGnify/ENA primary metagenome ERZ773003 (study PRJEB29015, sample SAMEA2738002) | human oral metagenome | biome: human oral; feature: human-associated habitat; material: dental | place: China | collected 2126 ...
TTTGAAAATTTCGGTCTTGAGCTTAATCCGCGCGCCGAGGATCTTAGCACGCAGATCGGTCTAAATCCGAAAGAGAGCAAGTTCGAAGCCTACAAGCAGATCGCGATATATACCCTCGCAGCCGGGCTTTTGGTGATGTTTCTGCTTAGCAAAAATATCACGCCGCTTATCTTTGCTGTGCTGATTTTGGCGGTAAATTTCTACGCGCAAAGGCCTTACGGCACGGGCAGTATCGCGCAAAATTCTCCGGTTAGAATTTTGCCTATGCAAAGCTCCACCGTGTTTTACGTGACTAAAAATCCCGAAAAGGTTGAAATTTTGGGTACGAATAAGGAATTTTATAAAATCATGCTGGGCGGCAACAAGATCGGCTGGGTTAAAAAAGATGAGCTTAGCAAGGATTAGAGCGTTATTTTACGCGATTTGGTTTATTTTTACCGTCGTTTGCGTCGTGATCGCCATGGCGGTGAAAAACTCATCTCATCGTCGCTTTCGTCGCATTTGGGGGCGCTTCCAGCGCTACGGCATTGGATACGATATCCAGATCATAGGTACCCCTGATCCGCGTGCGCAGCTAGTAATCGCCAACCACCAAAGTATAATGGATATCGTCGTGCTCGAAGAAACCCATCCCGCCGATATCTGCTGGATCGCTAAAAAGGAGATCGCAGACATCCCTATCATCGGCAAAATCATCACTCTTCCGAAGATGATCCAAGTCGATCGCTCCAATCCGCGCGATCTGGTGCGGATCGTGCACGAAGTGCAGCAGCGCGTGAGCGAAGGGCGCGTCATTACGATGTTTCCCGAGGGCACTAGACATCGCGGCACGCAGCTTTTGCAATTTCAAAGCGGCGCCAAAGCGATCGTTAGCAAGCTTGGTCTGCGCGTCCAACCCGTGGTGCTTATCGGCACGCAGCACATCGCAAACTCTCATGATTTCACCGTCCACAGCGGACATGTCAAAATCATCTACCTAGACCTGCTCGACACGAGCGATAAAGATTGGCTGCAGCACGCCAGAGAGGCGATGCAAGCCGTAATCGACGAAAACGAAACCGCCGAAGCGTAGGCGGAATTTATAAATTTACCGATGAAATTCAAACGCGACTTTTGCTAATTCTCGCGATTTTTGCGCGACAGCGCCTTTGTTTGTCGCTTTGATTTGCGACGGCAAAATTTTGTAAAATTTCGTCCGCTTGTTTCAGACGGCTGAATTTTAAAATTTTATCTCACGCAAGCCCGCGCGATTTTGAGCGGCCGCAAATGGAATTTAGCGGCGGATTGTGGAGTTTTCATACGCGGTGGGTGCGCGGCGAACAGCTAAATTTCAAAATTTCGCCCAAGCAGACGCGAGTTAGTGGCAAGAGATAGGCAAGAAAATAGCGCCTGTAAGAAGCAAAATTTTAAAATTTTACGCGGCGCGGCAAGATAGAGCTTAGCGTATATTTAGCCATTTGCCGCGAAAATGGCTAAATGATTTGTCGCAAGAGCAAAGGCGGCGGCAATCCGAAGTAGTCTAAAATTGTAAATTTTTAAGGAGGAGAGAATGGCGTTTATTACAGAGTATATTTCAAAAGAGGATATCGAGAAATACGACTTACTAAAACCAAGCAATGATATATGTGAAAAGTATCATCAAGTTAAGCTGGAATGGGCTATTCTAAATTCAAGAGACTGGTGCATAGATAGAGAAAGAGGTATTTGGCTTTTTTCAGTATGCAGTATCACTATCGGGGATCCGAGAGATATGGAATTTAGCGGTGAAGATATATGGCTTTTACACTATAAAGGTAAAGATATAGAGATCGATTTAAGAGATATACATAACAAAAATACTAGCACGAAAATTACGGATAATCCGTTTAAAATAATATATGAGTTAGAATCCATAAGAAGCGATATCGGGGATATACCAAAGCAAGAGATTGTGGATATTTTAAAAGAAATTTTAAATGAATATGGCGATGGGGTGTCTATTGTCCCTAAAGAAAATATTCAAGTAACTTTCATATCAAAAATTTAAAGAAAAGGGGATAAAGTGGCGTTTGTTACAGAGCGTATTTCAAAAGAGGATATTGAAAAATATAGTTTATTGGAAACGATAAACAAAATACGTAAAAAATATGATGATGATGAAATTAGTCTATGGTTCCTAGAAAGATTAGATTGGTGTATAGACCGAGAAAATAACACTTGGCTAATTCGTATATCGCATGATCATTTAAGAGATATAGGAGATTATGCCTTAACTAAAACGATATGGTTATTGCATTATAAAAGTAACGATATAGAGCTGGACTTGAGGCGGATTTTTAATGATGAAACGATTGGCGATTCGTATAGAATTATTTATGAGCTTCACGATATAAAAACAGATGCCGAGAATACAACCGGCGATGAAATTATAGATATTTTGAGAAAAATTTTAAGCGTATATGGCGGTGGCGGAGTTGGACTAGAAAATTTTACTCCAAAAGAAAAATTAAAAGCAAGCTTAATGGTCAATTTATAGCAAAGGACAAAATACGAGCCACAGGGCAAAACAACAAATGCCGAATTAAAGAAATAGTATAGGATAAACCACCTACGATTAAGAAAACTATTTGCTTTATGCCGATCATCAATATACAGTCGATTTAAAATTTTACCGTCGTAATAGGATAAATTTTAAAACCTCGTCCGCTTAAATCAGCATCGGCTTTAGCTTGCGTGCCGAAAAGTCGGGCCTCTCGCCGCGAGCTAGAGCGATGAGCTCATCCGTCGTAATTAGATAAAACCCCGCGAGATCTCTGCCGAAAAGCCTTTGGATTTCATCGCTTCTGCCGTCTAAAAAATCAAGCGCGAGCTTGGAATTCAGGAGCAAAAAATCACTTCCGCTATCAAACGCGTCAAATAAAATTTCGCCCCCCAGCCGCAGCGCGCACTCCAGCTCGCGCTCGTATATCTGCGCTCCAAGCGGCGCGCCTTCGTGCTCAAAGTGCACGATCTGCGCGCCCAGCCTGCTAGCTAGCTCCTCTGCAGCCTCGTCGTACCACACGGCGACGTTAAAGCCGCTAAAATTGTGCTTCGCGCCCGCTGCGTCAAATTCCGCCATGCTCTGCGCACTTAAAATTTTATTGCTGCGCGCGGGTTCAAATTTTAAAATATCGCAAAACGCCCTGTATGCCGCGCGGTCGTCAAACTCCATCCCCACGGCGTCGCACTTCGTAAAATACGCCATCTGCGGCTCGATGATCTCCAAAATCCTCATACGCTCGCTCGGATGCGTCTGCATCAGGCGGTGCGCGAAGATAAAGGCGCTGTTGCCCAAAAACTCCTGCGAGCATGCGGGGATTTTCGTCGAGTAAAAATAGGGCGTGAGGCTTTTGTAAAACTCGAAATCAGCAGCGTCCGCGATGCTCTCAAAGGCTTTAAATTTATCCAAAAACGCCTTCGGCTCGCAGCGCAGATCTTTAATCGCCTCTTTTTCGCTAAGAGGGGCTATGATTAGCTCGCTTCCAAAGTGCGCTATCAGCGTATCTAGCGGCTCTTTTACGCTTACTGCGGTGCCGCCGATTTTTACAAACTCCACCCCCTGCGCGCTGAAATAGGGATCGTGCGCGCAGATGTCGTCAAGCAGTGCCGCAAGATCGGCAAAGGGCGCGCTTTCATAAACATAGGGCTTGAAGTAGCTTGCGACGTCGCAGCGGGGATCGAAGCGAAAGAGCCTGATTAGCATTTTTCATCCTTTTTTTTAGAGCAATGATACTAGAATTTGCCTTAATAATGAGTTTTTTAGGCTCAATTTTATAAAATTGCGCCTTAGATTAACGCAAAGGCCGGCTATGAAAAATTTATACACTCTAAATCACGCGCCGATAAATGCGCATTTTAGTAAAAATTCCAGCGATTTCGTCGTGCGCGAAGTGCCGCTTTACGAGCCTAGTGGTGAAGGCGAGCACTGCATTTTGCTGCTGCAAAAAAAGGGCATCAGCACGCACGAGGCGTTGCGGATTTTAAGCGAGTGCACGGGTGCAAAGATGCGCGAGTTCGGCTACGCGGGGCTTAAGGACAAGCAGGGGCTTACGACGCAGCACGTTAGCATGCCTGCTAAATTTGAGCCTGCGCTGGGCGGATTTTCGCACGAGAGCCTTAAAATTTTAAGCGTGCAAAGGCACAAAAACAAGCTTAAAATCGGACATCTAAAGGGCAACGACTTTTTCATCCGCCTAAAAAAGGTCCTGCCACCCGACGCCGTCAAGCTCACAGCCGCGCTAGATACGCTAGAGCGCGAGGGCTTTGCGAACTACTTCGGCTATCAGCGCTTCGGCAAGTTCGGCGACAACGCGGCGCAGGGCGAGGAGGTGCTGCGCGGACAGAGGCGGCTTAAAAACCCAAAAATGCGCGACTTTCTAATCAGCGCCTATCAGAGCGAGCTTTTCAATCGCTGGCTTAGCGAGCGGGTCGAAATTTCAAAATTTGCCGCGGAATTTAGCCTTGGAGAGTTTGCTAAAATTTATGGGCTAAGCAAGGAGGAGGCGCGCGAGATCGTGGCTCAGCCGCAGTTTTTTAAGCTGCTAAGAGGCGAGATTTTAGGACATTTTCCGCACGGCGTGTTTTTTAGCTGCGACGATCTGGGCGCGGAGTGCGAGCGGTTTGCGAGGCGAGAAATCACGAGCGCAGGCCTTATCGCGGGGCGAGCGAAGCTGCGAGCTAGCGGGCTTGGCGGCAGATTTGAAGATGAGATTTTCGCGCCTGCTCGCGAGCTTGAGGCGCAAATGAACGGCTCGCGCAGGTTTGCGTGGAGCTTTATGGAGCGCGTGCAGCACGCCTACGATGTGCAAAATGCGCATTTTAGCTTCAGTTTTTACCTGCCGAAAGGCTCTTACGCGACGGTCGTTTTGGAAGAAATTTTGCACCGAGATATATTCGAAGATGTCGCGGAGTAGGAGCAGACCACTCAAAGGGCAAGCAAAATTCCAAAAATAGCGCGTGGTTTCAATATACCCACGCCGCATTGCATTCGGATTCACGCAAGCCCGCGCTCGAATTTGTACTAAAGCCCGCCTAGTCTAACTGTTTGCATTAAGAAAAATGCGCCTTGGCAGATCAAAACGCTTGCTTTCGGTAGGATTTATCGATCTGTCCTTTGAAAAGGCGGGTTAAAATTTAGGCTCTTCTATCTTGTGGCTTTTTAACTCGGGAAATTCTTTATGAAGTCTCTCATGCAGGTGAAAAAATAAAAGCCCCCCATCGATAATGTTTTTATAGTAGTCTTTAAATTTCTCATCCGACTTGGATAGTTGCAAGAAATTTTTTACCAATTCTTTCGCATCCCCCAGGATATTTACTAATAAATCGTCATTTTTCTGCAAAATTTCAATCATCGCAATCTCTCCTTTTATTTTTGATTATCTGCTCGTGCGCTCCAAAATGGATATGGCTCAGCAACACCGAATTTCTATAAGCCGCAAATATCATGATAGTCGCAGCAGCCCAAACGCTTGGCTTTCGTTTGCAGATAGATTGCCGAAATCCATTAGCCAACATAACTTATCTTGATAAATTATATCATCAAGGTATTAATGCCTGCTTAAATTTAAAATTTTAAATTCCGAGTAAAATATGAAATTTTACCGGCAGATATCAAGACAAAATCCATTTAAATTTATCTAGCGAGCGCACGATCCGTAAGATGCAATGAAATTTAAGCCAAAAAAGCTATAATTGCGCTCGGGTGTGGCGTGCGGTCGCTCCGCAAGGAGAGGAAAGTCCGAGCTGCGATAAGACAAGGTTGCGTCTAACGGACGCCGGGGGCAACCCTAGGGAAAGTACAACAGAAAGCAAACCGCCGCGCAAGCGGTAAGGGTGAAAGGGCGGGGTAAGAGCCCACCGCGCGCGTGGAGACACGAGCGGCAATGCAAACCCAACCTGCAGCAAGAACGGGTGGTTTCGTCTTATATTTGAACTGTTCGCTCGAACCGATTTGCAAAAATCGGTCTAGATAAATGACCGCTGTAACGGAACTCGGCTTATAACCACACCTCTTTTTACGCCGAATTTATTTACTTGGAATAAGGAAAAAATTTTGAAAAGCTTAATTTTATGCGGCGCGTTTTGCGCCATCGTTTTAGGGCTCGGAGGCTGCGCGAGTGCGGGTCCTGATAAGTCAGTAATCTTGCAAGGCGACGCTCACGATCGCGCTTGTGCAGAGGTTTATGAGCGCTACAAAGAGCTTGAGGCGGAGCTCTTGGCGGTCGAGGATCGATATGCAAACCCAAGCGTTGCGAACGATTATATACAGACTTACGACGAGTACGAGCGCACCATTGCCTACTACAATAAAAATTGCGCGACCGATAAATAGGCAGCGCAGATTGAGCGTGATTTGGTATAAGTGTGGCGTGACGCAGCAGCGCAAAGCACTTAAAATTTTATAAAATCTCTAAAAACTATTGAAAATTTTGCGCGAAGCAAAAAAATATCTAAAATTTATTACGTACGTTTGGATCTAGCGATACAAAGTCGCGGTGTGAAGCATGGGCACGATGCCTATTCATGCCCGTATTTAGCTTGGTGTATCAGCGCGTCAAGTTGCAGAATCATATGAAGGTGCCACATACTCGCGCATTGGCTAAGGAGCGCGCAATTTATTAATCGAATCGGCGCTAAGCTTTGAAGTTGCGAAGTCGCACCAAAAATTTCACCGTGCGGATTTGAATTAGTGACTTAAAGTGGCAAAGAAATACCCCAAAATTTAGCCGTGAGGCGGACGACGAACGATTTATTAATCAGATTGGTGCAAAGTCGCACTAAAAATTCCGTCACGTGGAGTTGGCTGTTATGTCCGTTTATGTGTCTGCCAAAGCCTCGCAGCCTCAATATAAATATATATTTCATCGAGTGGATTTGAATTGGCGCCTAGGCGCTTGGATCGATCGTAAAATCAAGCCTTTAAAATTCTATTGCTCGGTTTTGACCTGCTACGCGATTTTCGCGGCATATAAAGGCGGTAAAACGAGATCGTTAGGGTAGCTTTAAGGTGCAGTGCGATTTTTTTGCTTGCGCATGCGGTTTTAAGGCGCTTGGTAATTTCAGTTTACTCGCAGAATTTTAAGATACGCGGTTTTTTGAGACTATAGCAGCGAGATTTTTTGGGTTTTTAGCGCGAAGGTATTTGGCGAATTTGCAGTGCTATGGCTCTGATTTTTGCCGAGAAATTTTAGAATTTTAAGATTTCGCAAGAGAATTTTGTGCGTTTTGGCGCTGCGTCAAACTTAAAATTTCATCTTGCCGCCGCGTAAGATTGCCCGCCTAATCTTTTTGTATTTTTAAATACGGCGTATGTTTTGAGATTTGCGTCCGTTTTTGAAATTTTACTCCGAATAAACACCGAATACACAAAATAGGTAGCCCAGCGATAATTTTAGAAAGCCATGCAAGCTTACAATGCAAAAGCTAAAGCTTTATGAGAGGCGGAACTTAAAGCCTTTACCGATAATCTAGCCGCGCAAAATGCCGCCGCGTTACGGCGTGCTAAGGCACCCGAAGCGCCGCATTGTACGCTACGGTTTGCCTCATTATAGCTCGCTAAAACGCTCAAAGCGGGCTTTTAGAGATTTTGCATTTTTGTTTAAAAGCTCCGCTTGCGCGGCGAGCTTATCTGCGTATGTTTGAAGCGACGTCGCATACTTAGCATGCGCCTCAAAGTCCGATTTTAGCGCGTAAATTTCATCTTTTACCGATTTTATATTTTGCGCGAGCGCCTCGTCTTTTACGAAGGTGCGGATCGTGCCTAAAAGCGCCAGCAGCGTCGTGGGTGATGCCGCAAAAATGCCGATTTGCGCGCAGTATTCAAGTACCTGCGGCAGCTTCTCGCAGACATAGACGAAAACCGCCTCGCTGGGCACAAATAGCACCGCAAACTCCGTGCTAAGAGGCGGTATGATGTATTTTTCCGCGATATCTGCGGCGTGCTTTTTCATATCGGAGGCGAGTTGCTTATCCGCACTAGCAAGCGCTGCAGTGTCGTTTGAGGCGGAGGCAGCGATGATCTTTTCATAGCTTTGAAGTGGGAATTTTGAGTCGATGCAAAGAATTTTTTCTTTTGCGATATGCAGCGCGCAGTCCGCAATCCTGCCGTTTGGTAGGTGCTTTTGCAGCTCATAAAATGCGGTGTTTTGCCCATAGATCATCGATAAAATTCTCTCTAATCGGTACTCGCCGAAGTTGCCACGCAGCTTGACGTTGCCTAAAATCGAGTTTAGCCTTGCGATTTCGTCACGCACCTGAAGTGAAGTTTTATTTTGTTCGCTCATTCGCGCTAGATTTTCCGCTATGTCCTTAAAGCCGCGATCCAGCGAGCTTAAATTCTCGCTAAGCGCGCTATTTTGGCGCTGCAAACCCTCGCCTAGGGATCTATTAAGATAATAGAGCTTATCGTTAAAGCCGTCGTTTAGGCTTTGATTTAGCTTAAAAAGCTCGGCACTTGCTCTCGCACTTTGAGCTGTGAGCCTTTCGTTTAAAAGCTCGCTAAGCGTGGAGTTTGCATCGCTTATGCGGCGGTTTTGTAGCACGAGCGCGATCAGCAAGGCAAGTACTAGTGCAGCAAAAAATGCAAACGCCGCGAGCACAATCCCATCAGCGCCCATTTTCTTGCACGCTTTGCGGATCTAAAATTTCATTTTTGTAGCGCAGATATTCGATGTCGTTGTTAAGCGCGCGATTTTCCTCAAGCAAAACCTCGTGTTTGGTACGAAGCGCGGCGATGTCGCGGCTGATGTAATAAATTTCGTTGCGGATGTAAATCGCCGGCACCGTCAGCAAGAACGCAAATCCGATCAGCAGATAAACGACTAAAAGCTGATAAAGCGTGAGATTTTTCTCCTTTTTTTTCTCGGCATCGTAGTTGCGTAGTAGCTCGTCTTGTGCGCCAGCAAAACCGCCATAGCTGCGCCCTGCGGCAAGGCTTGCATAATCATGCGCGCCCAGATCTGCGTAATTTTGATTTTGTGTACCTGTAAAGCTTGCATCTGCAAACGCCGCGTAATCCGCCTTGCCGACAAAATTGGTACCTGCAAAATCGCCGTAGCTCGCTCCGCTGGAATTATCGCTGCCGCGAGTGGCTGAAATATTTGCGTCGTCGCGTCCTTTTAATTTGACTTTGTTGCTTTTATTAAATTTTGTTCCGACGCTTTCGGAATTTAGGTAGTTTTGGGTATTTATAAAGCCTGAACTTTCGAATTCTAAGCCAGCAAAATCGTCGTAACCGCCCGCTGCGCCCGCGTAGTTTCGTTTTACGGAAAGATCCGCGGCGAGCCTATCCTCTAGCTCCTCATCCGTCAGATCCTCCATAGCTCGTCTTTTCGCAAGCTCTATGCCCGCTAGATCGGATGTCCCTGCGAAGTCGTGCCCGTCATCGTCGTCGGCAAAATATTCATATTTATTCATCTAAAATCTCCATAAATTTAAAACCACGATCCTATTTTTACTTGCTGCCAAAGCGCCTGCGTCAAGATAAATTCTGCTCGAAGCTCACAGCTAGCGTGCGCCCAGTAATGAGCCGTTAAGGTAAAATTTAAAAGCCAAAGCTACGAGCAAAATTTTTCTTTGCAATTTTACCTCGGTAAATGGAATTTTATCTTAACTTGCCAAATTCTATCTCGGCCAGCAAAGGCAAATTTTAATTTAGCGGGCTATTTTTGTTAATTTTGCTCACTCTTTGCACCGGCGGCAGGCTCGTGGAATCAGGTAAAGATAAATTCCAGCCGTAGCGGGCAAGATTATGCTGCTTTTACCCATTTTATACGCTGCCGGCTTGCAAAATTTATATCGGCAGCAGAGCTTATCTGCTGAGTCCCGCTGTCTAGTTTTAAATTTCTACGTTGGCGGTTTTTGCATTTGCTACGAAATTTCATTTACTTCAATCGCTATCTATCTGCAAAATTCTATCTTGACAAACGAAATTTCAATGTCTTTGCCTATTTGCACCGCCTGCTTAGGAAATTCATTTTGACAGGTAAAAATCGAGCTCACTTTACCGAGATTGACTATTTATAAAATTTTGTCAAATCGTCTGAAAAACCGCTTAAAATTTCACTGCGTCTTCGATGCGCCTTAAAACGCTAAGCGAAGGGGATATCGCTTGCAAGATAGGCTCTATCGTCTAAAAAAATCAATGAAATTACGGCTCACTTGCAAAATTTCTTTAATGCAAAGGACTTAGATTTGGCATTACGCCGCTTGCTTTAGGCACCAAATTTTAACTTTCGTTCGGTTCTATATCTATGTTGCCACTTAGTTTTTAAAATATGCAGCAGCTAAATCTCATAAAATTATACATTAAATTTAGCGTAAAATTCAACGTTAAACTTTTTGTTAAATTTTATGATTTGGCTATTAGGTGTCCAAAAAAAACACCGAAAATATTATAAATTCTAAAGCGAATCTTTGAAAGCTGAATTTTAAAATTCCATAAAATTTTAAAATTTAATGCCTGCAAAATCTGTAAATTTTACAAAATTTCGTCAAAATTTAAAATTCATAGCAATCAAAGGCGGTCATTTCAGTCGAAAAATTCTTAACTTTGCACTTGCGGCTCGCGAGTTTTGCGCAAGCTCTTGCGCGTCCGCTATTATAGGGCTTTTGGTTAGGATTTTCCCTAACGAATGCCCGCCGCCGCATTCGCAGCGCATAAATTCGCTAGGGCAGACGCAATCGCGCTCCCACGCCCTAAATCGCTCCTTTACTATGCGGTCTTCAAGCGAATGAAACGAGATTATAGCGACAGTTACATTAGTTAGAATTGAATCGCGCGATTTTTGCTCAATGAGTGTGAGCAGGCGCTTTAGCTCGCCAAGCTCGTCGTTTACCTCGATGCGGATCGCCTGAAATGCTAGCGTAGCCGTGCTGATGCTGCGCCCTTTAACGGGCTTCGTTCCGATTAAATTTGCCAAAGCTTTAGCGCTTGTTAGTGGTGCGTTAGTCCGCGCAGTAGCTATTTTAGCAGCGATTGCGTTAGCGTTTGTTAGCTCGCCGTATTCGCGGAAAATGCGCGCCAGATCCGCTTGCGAGTAGTGGTTTACGACGTATGCCGCATCTAGAGCTGCGCTCTCGTCCATTCGCATATCCAGCGCATCGCTTTTGGTGGAAAAGCCGCGCGAGTTTTTATCCAGCTGAAGAGATGAAACGCCAATGTCGGCTAAGATCCCGCGAACTGCGCGGAGTTTTTGTTCGGGCAGAATTTCTAAAATTTCGCTAAATTTTGCTTTGTGGATTTCTATGCGATCTTTAAATTTACTGAGCCGCTCGCGCGAAAATTCTATCGCTTGGGCATCTCTGTCGCAAGCGATGAGTTTAAGGTGCGGATTAGCGGTCAAAATGCCCTCGCTGTGCCCTCCGTAGCCTAACGTGCAGTCGATAACGTAGCCGTCTTCAAGCTGCGAAAATGCGGCGATCGTTTGCGAAAAAAGCACCGGAATATGTGGAGCTTGCACTTAAATTTATCCTTTTGAAATTTCTAATCCTATATAATAGCGAAATTTTTTACAAAGGCGAGAGATGGACGAGTATTATTATGAAATTTTACGCAAAATTTCGCTTTCGATGTTTAGAGATAGGCTTTTTGGGATCTTTCACGGCTCGATTTCAGCAAAAATTAAAGAAAATCAGTTCTTGATCAACAAAAAAGACGCGATTTTCGATAGCCTGGATAGGGATGATTTTATAACGCTGTTTTCAAAAAAAGACTACCGCTGGCAGAATGCTAGCATCGATAGCGACATACATATAAATATCTACAAAAATATAAAAGAGGCAAAATTCGTAACCTACGCGACACCGCCGTATCTTGTCGCATATACGCTGGAGCATGATTTTATTTTGCCGCGAGATTACTTTGGGGTGAGCAAATTTAAGCGCATTGAAATTTACGATCCTAAGAGCTACGACGACTGGCACGAGCGTGCGCCGTATGAAATTTGTAACTATATGATAAATGAAAATAGCGATATAATGGTGATTCGCGGCTATGGGGTTTTTGCCCATGCAAGGAGCGCGCAGCAAATGGCGAAAAAAATAGCGATTTTAGAAATGAGTTCAAAGCTGCTTTTGCTAAGCTAAGATTAATGTATACCAAATCATTTACTAACGCGTTATAATTCGCTAAAAATGCCTATTTTTCAGCCTTACATAAGGTTTTATCTGTATAATTACTAACAAAAAATTTCTTTAGTTAGCTATTTAAGGATTTAGATGATAGAATGGATGCAAAAGCATAAGAAGTCGCTTATACCAACTATTTGGATAAGCACGATAGCCTTCGTGGGCGCAGGCTTCGTCGGCTGGGGCGCATATGATATGAACGCTAATCGTGCAGGCTCAATCGCTAGAGTAGGGCAGATTTCTATAACAAATCAAGAATTAAACACAAAATATTCCGAACTATACAACAGGCTGAGTGCTATGAGCGATGGGCAATTTACTCAAGAACAAGCCAAAAATATGCATCTAGATCAGATCGCAGTAGATCAGCTAATCGGCGAGGCGTATTTTCTAAATTTTGCTAAAGATTTAGGCGTTCAGGCTAGTGATAAAGATGTGGCGGAATTTGTACTGAACTCGCCAAATTTCCAAGAAAATGGCGCATTTAGTAAGGAACTTTACAACAACGTAGTAAAAAATTCTGGACTTACTAAAAAAGAATTTGAGCGCAATCTACAAAAGGTCCTAACTTTAGAAAAGCTTGGCAAAGCGCTAAAAATAACGCCTAGCCCTAAGATCGTAGAAGCATTTGCAGCATCGCAGCTGATGCAGGATAAGGTTTCTGCAGAGATAATCTACGCAGACGCTAACGTCACTTTTAATGACGACGAGCTAAAGAAATTTTGGGAAGGTGAGAAATCGCACTTTATGACCGAGAAAAAATATAATCTAGGGGCCTATTTCGTAGCGCCTAGCAATGCGGACATAAACGAAACCGAGCTAAGTAAATTTTACGAAGAACACAGAGGCGAGTATAGAAGCCTGGATGATAAACTATTGGATTTTGCAGAAGCCAAACCTAATGTCTTAAAAGATTACCGCATGGATCAGGTTAAAAAAGACGCTACAAAGGATTATCTGGAGATCAAAAAAGGCAAGCTCGATACTAATGAAACTATAGTTGCTACGGCTAGCAATTTTCCAATATCTGAGATTGAGGTGGCAAAGCCAGGAGATGTCATCAAGCCTTTCGAGTACAAAGGCGGATATTTGATTGCTAAACTGAACGGCGTAGAGCAGCCTAGGCAGATGAGCTTTGAAGAGGCTAAGTCTTTGGCTTCTAAAGAATTTGAAACAAAAAAACGTAAAGAGCTACTTGAAAAAAGAGCTCAAGATGCGCTTAAAAATTTCAAAGGCGAAGATTTCGGCACGCTATCTCTTAATAGTAAAAATAATACCAAGCTAAGCGATGACGAATTTTATAAATTTCTTATCGATATGTTTAATAAGCCTGCGAAAGAAGGGATAGTGATGTTTGATAACAAAGCCGTAGTGTATAAAATTTCACAGCAGAGCCTAGGAAGTAGCGAAGAGATAGATAAAGAAAAAGCGATCGTAGCCGATAGGATAACTGCGTTATTAAATTCTAATTTGCAAGATGATCTAACCAAAATGCTAGAAAAGCGCTATAAAACCGAAAGATATTTTAAAGGTAAAGACAGTGAGTGAGTATATTTTAGGTCTAGATATAGGCTCAACTAAAATTCGCGCGATAATCGCTAAAAATGATGGCATTTTTACGGTCTTAGGCGTTGGCGGAGCCGATACTTTAGGTATCAAAAAGGGTGTTATAACAAACATAGAGCAGGCCGCGGGCTCAATAAAGCAGGCGGTGAAAGCAGCAGTAAAAGGCGCTGGTAGAAGCTATGATAAAGCCATTATATCTATCTCGGGCTCATACGCCAAAAGCGTTAAATCTCGCGGTGTCATAACTATGGAAAATGAGATTGGGCTGGATGAAATAAAGCGTGCCATGCAGGTTGCCGAAGCGCAAGCAAATGTGCCTAGCGATAGTGTGATTTTACATGTGCTTCCGTATGATTTCAGAGTCGATGAGCAGGAACACATCGAAGACCCCCTCGGTATGAGCGGCACGCGCCTAGAGGTATCTACGCATATCGTCATCGCGCCAGAAAGCTCTATTAAAAATTTGAAAAAATCCGTTGAAATGGCTGGCGTGAAAGTCGATAATATTGTCCTTTCAGGCTACGCATCATCCATATCTACGCTTAGCAAGGACGAAAAAGAACTCGGCGTAGTGCTGATTGACATGGGCGGCGCTACATGCGATATAGTCATCCACCTGGGGAATTCCTTGCGTTATAACGATGTTGTGATGTTTGGCTCCAATAACGTTACTAACGATCTATCGCGCGCCCTACATACGCCGCTTCCGTATGCGGAAAACATTAAAATTACCTATAACGATCTAATTAATCAAGGCAATAGCGAAGTCGAGCTGCCTGCTTTAGGAGATAGCGAGTCAGAAAACCACATCATAAGCCTTGAGATCATCTCTCAAGTTATCCTCGCTCGCGTTAAAGAGACCTTTGATATGATAGCCGATAAGATCGAAAGAAGCGGCTATAAAGACCGCATAGGCGCAGGTATTGTAATCACGGGCGGTATGGCGAAGCTAGACGATGTGCGCGATTTAGCGGCGATAGTTTTTGATAATACTTCCGTTAGGGTTGCAAGAGCAAAAAGCGTGGGCGGCTTGCACGAGATCGCTGATGATATTTCAAATTCTTGCGCACTAGGACTTTGTATGTATGGCTTTGGCGAATTCACCCCTTACGAGATGGACTCTAACGGCAAACTCCGCTACAAAGACGAAGTTATAAACAAGGCTCCGAAACGAAATGTGAACGAATATTATGAAAAAGAGGTCAGCAAGGCGATAGAAAAAGAGGGCGTCAGAGCGGACGGCGGTGCGACTGCGGCTAAGAAGGAGGATTTGAATATCCAACTTCCCAAAAAAGACGGACAGAATTTTTTCAATAAAATTTGGTCGTCTATGAAAAATTGGTTTTAAAATTTAAGCTAAGGAGATACTCGTGAAAGGATATAGTATGGAAGAAAGAAAAGGCATCTACGGTGCCAAGATGAAGGTTATCGGCGTCGGCGGCGGCGGATGCAACATGATAAATCATATGATCCGCGAAGGATTTACCAAAACCGACGTTGAGCTTATGGTGGCTAACACCGACGCACAGGCGTTAGAAAAGTCGATCGCAAATACTAGAATTTTACTAGGCGAAAACACCACCAAAGGCCTTGGCTGCGGTATGGATCCAGCGCTTGCTAAAATGGCTGCGGAGGAGAACTACGATGATCTTAAGGACCGCTTGGACTACTCTGACATCGTTTTCGTGGGCTCCGGTCTAGGCGGCGGTACCGGTACGGGCGCTGCACCTATCGTTGCAAAAGCTGCGAAAGAGAAAAAAGCGCTAACTATCGGCGTCGTTACCTCCCCTTTCGGTTTTGAGGGTAAAAAGCGCATGCGATTAGCACAAGAGGGTCTTGAAGAGCTTAAAAAAGAGTGCGATTCCATAATCGTTATCCCAAATCAAAATTTATTAAAGATCATCGATAAAAAAACCGGCCTAAAAGATGCTTTTAAGATCGTAGATAATGTCCTATTCCAAGCCGTAAACGGTATGATCTCCGTGATCTTAGAGTCCGGCGATAGCGATATCAACGTCGATTATGCCGACGTCAAAAAGGTAATGACTCACCGCGGTTTGGCGCTTATGGGTATCGGCGTTAGCGAAGGTGATGGCGCGGCAGAAGAAGCGCTAAAAAGCGCGATTCAATCTCCGCTTTTGGATAATACCTCCATCCACGGCGCTATGGGCGTGTTAGTGCATTTTAAGATGTCGCCTGATTGCTCCTTGCTTGAGATTGAATCTGCGATGAATATCATCGAAGATACCGTGGATAAGGACGCTGACGTTACATGGGGCACTACCACAGATCCTAAGATGGAAAATAACCGCGTCGAGGTTACTCTCATCGCCACCGGCTTTGAAAGGAGCATCGAGGAAAAAAAGCAGGTCGCCAGCGATAACGTAGCAGATCGCAGGAAGGCGCTTTTAGAGAGTATGGGTCGAAATTCTATCTTTTCTAGACAAAAGGTAAGTAGCGGCGATTTTAACGGAGACGAAACCTACGACGAGCTCGACGAGCCCGCATTCCTACGCAACCAGATGGACTAAATGCGCAGACGAGATAGGCAGCTAAGCGAAGATGAGGCGTTAAAAATCATCGACGAGAGCGAATACGCTACGCTTAGCTGCATAGACGAGAGCGGCGAAATTTTTAGCGTGCCTATCTCGCCGGTGCGCGATGCAGACGTTATTTATATCCACGGCGCGCCTGCCGGCACAAAGGCGAAACTTTTTCAAAACGGACGCGCGGTAACGGCGGTTTTTGTTAGCTACAACCGCGTTCCTACCCCAAGCGATGAAGAATACCGATCGATCGCAAACGACGCTGCCGCTTTAGGCTCTAGAGTTTATACGACGGAGTACCGTAGCGCAATCGCCGTTTGCGAAGCAAGCGAAGTAGAAGATGACGAGCGTAAAATTTACGCCCTGCGGATACTATGCGAAAAATACACCCCAAACTACATGTCGCGCGTTGAGTTCGCCTCCAGAGCATCATTAAAGCGCATGAAAATTTACGAACTCAAAATAAAATCCGTAACCGCAAAGGCTAAAATTTTATAATGCATCCAAATTTGCGCTTCCTGCGCCATGCCTTACTTTGCAGGAATCTCTTCTTTTATATGTTTTGTCCTTTTTGTCGACCGCCCTACTTTACTTGCGATCGACATTCGCTTGAGTTTAGTGCGGTACCTCTTTTCAACGCCGCTATTTGATTTCAGTTATGATGGGCTTTAAAGGAGCGAGATTGAAATTTTTTATAACCGCCGTGAATACGGAGGTAGGAAAGACATTCGTTACAGCTTCGCTTCTGCGGGCGTTTTTACAAAGCGGTCGCACAGCAATCGCGCTAAAGCCCGTGCAGACGGGATGCGAGATACGTGACGGCAGGCTTGTCGCGCCGGATGTAAGCGAGTATGCTAAAGTAAGCGCAGATAGCGACATTGCGCCGATTTATGCGTTTAAATTTCCGGCTTCGCCGCATTACAGCGCGAGTTTGGAGCGCCGCGAGATCAAGACGGATGAAATTTTAAAATTTATCGACGCTCATTCGGCGCAGTGCAAAATCACGCTGATCGAAGGCGCGGGCGGTATTTTCGTGCCGCTAAACTCGCGCGAGAGCTTTTTGGACGTGATAAGAGCGGTAGATGCGCCGATCGTTTTGGTCTGTAAAAACGAGCTGGGCGCGATAAACAGCGCGCTTTGCAGCGTCTATGTCCTGCGTTCGCACGGGCTTAAAATCGCGGCACTGGTTCTAAATTTTACCGACCAAAAGGACGAAATTTGCGTATCAAACGCAGCGTATCTGAAAAGCAAGCTCAAAGACATACCCGTAATATCGCTACGCAAATTCCAAAAGGACGACTTTACAGCGGCAGCGCGCTCTTTTGAAAATTTTATCGCCTCGCTAAATTTTGACGATCCGTCGCAGATGGACGCGAGCGCGGCAAATTTAAACGAAACCACTGCGGTAGCCTTGGATGCGGCGCAAAGCGGGCAGAGGGGCGCAAATTTAAATGGAAATTCTAAAAATAGCGAGGCTCGCTGCGCTTTGGACACAGCGCAGGTCTGCGAACAAGACGGCGAAATTAAAAGCAGCCGCGTCGCGCCGCCGCTCATGAGCACTTCAAACACGGGCCCCATTGATCTAAACTTCGATGCGAAGCATCTTTGGCACCCCTACACTTCCGCGACGCACCCGCTTAAGGCGCACGGCGTGCTCCGCGCCGAAGGCAATAAAATTTACACGACGCAAGGCGCGCTGATCGACGGGATGAGCTCTTGGTGGTGCGCCGTTCAAGGATACGGCAGCGAGGCGTTAAATGCCGCGGCGACCGCGCAGATGAAGGAATTTTCTCATGTGATGTTCGGCGGGCTTACTCACGCGCCCGCGATAAATTTAGGCAAAAAGCTACTCTCGATGTTGCCGCAATTTGATCGTATCTTTTACGCGGACAGCGGCTCAGTAGCGGTCGAGGTGGCGTTGAAAGCGGCGATCTGCTATCAGCAAAACGTATCGCCTAAAAAGAATAAAATTTTAACCGTCAGAGGCGGGTATCACGGCGATACGTTCGGCGCGATGAGCGTTTGCGATCCGGTCACCGGCATGCATTCGCTATTTAGCGGTATCTTGGCGCGTCAAATTTTTGCACCGCGCCCGAGCTGCCGCTTCGACGCGCCGTTTGACCCATCTAGCACGGATGAAATTTCTAAAATTTTTAAAGAAAACAAAGATGAGATCGCGGCCATCACCATCGAGCCCGTCGTCCAGGGAGCCGGCGGGATGTGGTTTTACCATCCGAAATTTTTAGACCGTCTCCGCGAGCTGTGCGACGAAGCGGACGCGGTGCTCATCTTTGACGAGATCGCCACCGGCTTTTGGCGTACGGGCAGGGTATTTGCATACGAATACTGTGGCGCGGCGCCCGACATAATCTGCATAGGCAAGGCGCTAAGCGGCGGATTTATGAGCTTTGCGGCTGTTTTGACGAACGAAAAGATCGCGCACGGCGTGAGCAGAAACGGCGGTGTTTTGATGCACGGACCGACCTTCATGGCAAATCCTCTAGCTTGTGCCGTTTCGCTTAAAAATTTAGAAATTTTATGCGCGCAGGACACGGCGCAAAAGGTCGCGCAAATCCACTCCGACCTGCAAGAGGGCTTGAAAGAGTGCAGGAGCTTAGACGGCGTGGCGGACGTTCGCACCTTGGGCGCTATCGGCGTCGTAGAGATGAAGGAGGCGGTGGACGTAGAGGCGCTGCAGGAGTTTTTCGTAAAAAGGGGCGTTTGGATCAGACCGTTTGGCAAAAACATCTATCTCATGCCACCGTTCATCACGCCCAGAAGCGATACGCAAGCGCTTTGCGAAGCGATCCGCGATGCGGTAAAATTAAAAATTTATAAAGGATAAATATGCAAATTTTAATCGTATTTATCATATTTCTACTTTTGCTAGGCTTCTTGGAATTTCGCAAAAAGACCGCCCTTGAGGGCTTTTTGGTCGCGGACAGAAAGGCGAGCGCTTTTGAGATTGCATTTTCTATAGTAGCTACCTGCGTGGGCGGTGCAGCTACGATCGGCGTGGTATCGAATATGCAAAAGTACGGGTTTGCCGCGGTTTGGTGGCTTTTAAGCGGCGCGATCGGACTGATGATTTTAGCGATTTTTATTGCAAAAATTTTACGCGCGAGCAAAGCGCTGACATTCGCGCAGATAGCAGAAATTTTTATCGACAAAAGAGCCAGGCTCGTTAGCGCAGTCATCATTTGCGTGGCGTGGTGCGCTATCTTAGCGGCGCAGTTTAGCGCCAGCGCGCGCATACTCTCGACGTTTGATCTAAATTTTAACTCCTCGCTGCTCATCGGAGGCGTGGTCATCATCGTTTATACGATTTTGGGCGGACAAAGAGCGGTCATTAGAAGCGATGTATATCAATACGCTATCGTAATCGCGGCGTTTTTGGCAGTTTTGCTCTGGCTAAATTTTAATTCGCCGCAGGTGTTTGAAAATGTAAATTTTACGCTCAAAAATGACGCCTTCGGATACGACAAGATCGGATATTATCTGTTGGTTATCGGTACTAGCTACGTGATTGATCCGATGCTGTTTTCTAGAATTTTAAGCGCAAAGAACGAGCACGCGGCGATCCTAGGCTCTATCTTCGGTGCTTTTGGAATCGCAATCAGTAGCATAATGATCGCTTTTATAGGTTTTGGCGCGATGAGCCTTGCGGCCGACGGCACGAGCGGCGAAAATCTGCTTAACGTAAGCCTTTTTAACGCGCTGCCTGCATCGTTGGGCTCAGTTTTGATGCTGGGGCTATTGGCGGCGATCATATCCTCTGCGGACACCTGCTTGATCACGGCTTCTAGCATCTTCGCGCACGATATTTTGCGAAGCGAGGATCTAAAAATTTACCGCATCGCTACGCTAGGCTTCGGCGCGATCGCGCTACTTTTAGCAAGCTTCGGCGGCGAAATTTTAAACTATCTCTTCGCGGCGAGCAACATCTTCGTAAGCGGCGTGGCGACGGCGCTATTTTTCGCCATCATCTTTCGCGGCAAGATCGATAAGGATCTCGTTTTGTGCGCCATGTACCTAGGCGGCGCCTTGGGGCTAGCCGCGGCTATTAGCGGTATAAATGCCTTTGCCGTAGCGGGGATCATTACGGCGTGCATTTTATGCCTGGCGGCTAGGTTTAAATTTAACGTAGCCTTTTCAAAGCCCGATCCAGACTGCGTCTGCATACCCCAAGCAAGCAAGCACGAGAAAGAGTGAGCCCGCGGTGTGATAAAATTTCACGCGGGCGGATACGGCGCGTTTAATAAGATCGTTATCGCATAAGAGTGAAGTTACTAAATTTATCCCGTTTTGCATTGCAAGATCGATGGTCTCTTTATGCGCCACAAACGGGATCATCTGCGTAGCATCTAAATTTAAAAAGGGGCGAGAAATCTCCCGCCCCTGAAATTTTAAGTATAGGATTTGATTTTATAGATGTGTGAGCTAGAGCTTGCTCACCTCTTAAATTTAAAACATAATCTCAAACCCTGCATTGATAGCACCGCCTCTTGTCTTGCCTACGTAGCCCTTGCCACCTAGGCTAAGGATAAGGTTTTTGCTATCGTATTTATAGCCGGCTTCAAATACTCCGGTAGAGCCTTTTAAGCTAGGCTTAGGAGCGTCAAGCCCCATAGTAGATGCTTTAGCATCTCCGCTAAACTCATACTCGTATGCGCCTCCAAAGTATAGGTTATGCTCATCTTTTAGATTTATAGTATCTCTAAGACCCGCTCTTAGCCTATTAGATGTAACGCTATCAAAGTGATATCTCTCGCCCGAGCTTATAGTAGCATCCGCATCATCCGTGTAAGCATATAGCCATTTAGTATAAACGTCTAGTTTATTGCTTTCGCTTAGATCAAAGATCTGACCTACTCCTATATGAGTAGCCATATAGGTTGAGCTTATATCAAACTTCTCATTATGAGCTAATACTCCAGGGGCTATGGCATAGGTCCAGTCGTTACTATTGTAGTCGCTGCTTATCTTACCTACGTGAAAGCTTGCATCCAGGTAGGTACCACTAGTAAAGTTTTGCTTTAGCATCAAGCCTCCGCCTATATACTCACTATCTCCGTCTGCATGTAGGCCATTATCTAAGTAGCTATCGTAGTTTGCTCTTCCATATTCAACGAATACTCCGCTTAAGATATCTCCTGCGAAATTCTCAGTTAAGCTGGCAAGTCCTGCTGCTACTCCATAGCCTTTGGAATTTACGTGCGAACCAGTCTCATACCTTAGATCATAAGCTTCGCTTATAGCAAAAGGAAATAGCTCTAAATGCCCATCCGGTATTAGCTTATCTAGGTAGTTGGTGATTAACTCGCTTCCGCTCTTTAAGCTAGCTAAGCTTGCAGCACGGGTTTCTGCGAAGGATTTGGTATTAGAATTTACGCGCGCGCTAGGAGCCGAGGAAGCATCAAAGCCTAAATTTAGATAATTGCCGCTTTGATAAATTTTAGGGTTATAGCTTAGACTTACCCCTACATTTAGCGTTGCATGCATATTGGCTGCGTTAGGAGTTATAAGGCTGCCGCTTCCTTGCTTATTGATTAGATGAATCTCGCTGCTTGGATTAATCGGACCGCTTACTCCGCTTATATAAGCCGTGATATTGCTTACGTTGCTTAGATCGGTATTGGCAGTAGGGTCGCTTAGGGTAAGTACGCTATCGCCTGCTCTAATAGAGTTAGGAAGAAAGAAGTTTAGCCTGTCAAAACCGCTAATATTTTTAGCGCTTAAGGAATTTACTGCCGCAGGAGAGCTATTGCTAGCTCCTATGTTAAGGGTGTTGCCGCCACCGCTTGCGCTTATTGCGCCTACATTATGACCGCTGATGAAATTTAACGTATTGTTTGCGCCTGCTGCGTTGATATTTCTAGCGTTAAAATTCTTATCCTCCCCCGCTTTACCTATATCTATGTTATTTCCGTTAAGACCGCCGGCACCAAGATACTTCTGCAGCTCATCCGCATCAAAGTCTCCATTTATGCTCTCGTTAGTCTTAATAAGCTTTTGGATATAAAGTTCCTTCTCATCCTCGCTTATATGCATACCGCCTATGTTTCTGCTAAAGGTATTAGCATCCTTTATGACATAGTTTTTATTTAGCTGAGTTACGTAGCCCTTGTCTTTAAAGCGCGGATCATATCCGGTAAATTTACCGCCTCCGCTTTTATAGGCAAGTGTGTATTTCTTATTATCGTCATCTGGATAGCTTGCATTGTTTAAAGCATTAAATTCTCTTGCCGAGTTTACAAATATATCTGTACCGCTTAGATCGGTATTGCCAGAACCTGTCAAGCTTAAAGCTCTTTTGGTACTTGATGAAGCATCATTTTTAATCTCGCCAAGTGAGGCTAAGTTAAATTCCAATTTATTGAAATTTGCAAAATTCCCTGCATTTAGGCCATTGCCGGAGTTTGAAGATAGGATATTTAGGCTATTGCCCGAATTGCTAGCGTTTGCACTAGATACGCCGTATATCGTGCCTGCTACTCTGCCGCTTCTGAAATTTACTACGTTGTTGCTGCCGCTAACGGCTTCCGCTGCGTAGACGTTGCCGGCGATCTGCGTGTTGCCGTTTAAATTTACAGTGTTGGAGGAAGCAGCGCCGCTAGCCTTTCCACCATATACGCTTCCGCCTACGTTTACCGAGTTAAGAGTTATGGTGTTGGAAATCGCGCTGTTTCCCTTGCCGCCTACCGCCATTGCTCCTACGCTGCCGTTGTTTATAGTTACGATATTGGATTTAGCTTCCCCGTTGCTAGTATTGCCGCCGTAAATGCTATTGTGGATTATCGTAGCATTCGTAGTTACGCTATTATCGTGGACGTTTCCGCCGCCGCTACTGCTGTGGGTGATGCCCGCATTTACATACCCCACGTCTATTCCGCTTGCTTCGAAAGTTACGTGGTTATTATAAATTTCTTGCGAGGTAGCGGAATTTGAATATCCGCCATCGATCTCGCCTATGTTGCTTCCGCCATTGATCTTGGTGTGGTTGCCGTGGACGCTGTTGCTTCCATCGGTAGCGTCGTCTCTGCCCGAGCTTATGTTTTTACCGCCTAGATTGCCTGTACCATCTTTTACGATTACGGTGTTGCCTTTATTACCGAATAGCTCAGTAGCGCCCGCAGCTTTGTTAGAATTTTGATTTTGCATTAGCTCGCTTTGATCGAAATTGGGGTCTATCCAAGAGCGAGTTAGAGTGCCTTTCTGCATAATTAAATTCTTACTGTTTTCGACCTCGATCGTAGTGCCGGTGATTTGATAGTGGTCTTTGTCGGTAATCGTATAAATTTGATTATCTTGCACGGTTTGTGCGGCTCTAGTAATCGTGCCGCCGCCTGAATTATGTATCAGATAGTACTTTCCTTCGCCAAGATCTGATTTTATACCCTCTATCTTTGTACCGTTTAAATTCGTATTGCCGCCAGTGGTTAGAGTAAGCGGCGCATCAGCTTCGGTAGTGGAATATAGATCGTTAAAATTTATAGAGCCGAAATTTTTAATGTCTTTAGCTTTTTTAATGCCGCCGCCGACCCAATTTTCTATATGTAAGGTATTAGTTTTATCCGTAGGCTTATTGCTGCCGTAGATTGTACCGCTTATAGTGCCGCCTCTAAAATTTACGTTGCTATTCTCGACGCTGCCGCTTGTAGCGTAGCCTGCATAGACGTCTCCTGCTATCGTCGTTCTTTCTTTATTGATATAAACGACCGCGTTTTTGACGCTTCCCGCACGTGCGCCATAGACATTGCCTCCGATATGCACGCCTTTATTAGAATCGAATGCCCCTAGAGTAACTCTATCGCCGTCCGATTCGCCTGCGATGCCGTTTGCTGCTGCAACATCGCCCTTTACGGTGCCTTTTAAAATATCAACTACGCTTCGCGAGCTTGAGGTGCCGCCCAAAGAGCCCGTGACGCTGCCTACGATCGCATCGTCGTTATTGATCTCTACGCGATTTGCGCTCATTACGCTAGCGCTATTTGCTTGGCCGCCTACTACTTGGTAATTTTGCGCTTTTAGCCTTGAGTTTATGGTTACGGAGTTTGCGCTAGAGTTTCCACTTCCGCCCGCTGCGCCCCAAATTCTACCGATTCCATTTAGAGTGATAGTATTTGTGCTGCCATAATAAGGCGCCGTTATATTGACGCTATTGTAGATGCTTTTTCCCGTGGAGGATTGAGCGCCGAATATATCGAAGTCCCCTCTAAACATGCCGCCTTTGATAGTTATTCTATTTGATACGGCATCGCCGCCGCCGCTTACTATACCGCCCACGATTACATTCGTAACGGAGCCGTTGCCGATAGTGCCTCCGTCGATCGTTACGGCGTTAGAGGAGGCTTTTTTGTCCGCTCCGCTTCTGCCGCCGATGATATTATAATGTCTATTTGAGCTACCGCCGAAGTTATCGGCATTTCCCGTAATTTCGGCGCCGTATTTTACAAAAACCTGATTTCGCGTCGCTTCGCCTTCGTTGCCCGTTTTAGACGCCGCTATGCCTTGCCCGCCCACGACTAAATTTACCTTGGAGCCGTTTTCCAAGCTCACGTAATTATCAGATACGCCCTTGGCTTCGGCGCCTATTGCGATACCCACGTAAGCGTTTGCGCCTCTAATCGTAAGTCTATTGTTGGAGGCGGAGTTTAACTCAGTAAAGCCAGCGATCCCATCGCCGCTTCCTCCGCCGTAAATCACGCTGCTGGAGTAGTCCGTTCCGCCGCTTGCAACGCCCGTAATCGTCGTAATATTGCCGTTCGGGCTGGTGCTACCGCTGCCGCTAGTATTGCCGCTAAATCCCGCCGAATAGAGGTTGTTGTGAGTATGGATAAGCGGCGGATTAGAATCTGCATTGCAAAGTGCTTGTGCGGGTGCTAGTGCGAGCACCGCTGCGAGGCTAAGCATAGAGGAGCAGATGGATTTTTTCATATATTGATCCTTTAAAATTCATAAAGTTTGCGATTATACATAAAAATAGATCAGTTTGCAATATGAAAATCACTGATCGGTTTTTGACAGAGGGGTGGCTGCATTTGTAATTTTAAGTAGTAAAAATTTACTCTTTGCGCAGAATAAATTCCTGGCTGAAAAATTTAACCTTTTTTAGTGGGGGGGTATTTAGAGTGGATTGCAAGTGGTAAAAAAACCTAACAAAGAGATTTTGAGTAAAATTTTAAATAATAAAAATCTGAGCTAAATTAATTCTGGCAATTTCAAGCTGCGATAGAATTTATGCAAGATAAATTTAAAACGAGCGAAATTTTATATAAATGCCGTTTCGCCCGCGAAAAAGCTTTTTTGAAAAATTTAAACAAGCAATATTGCGCGATAAATTTTATGTGATCCATGCTGCAAGAGCTAAAGCATAGCAAGCAGGAGATAAATTTACGCGATAAATCTTGCGTGATAAATTTTAAAATAAGCCGCAAATCCTACAAGAAGCTGTAAATTCCATCTAGCAAGAAATATCTTTTATCCGCAGCGCCGTGATAAAATGGATTAAAAGTCCCTTCGTATGCCTTTTCAAAAAAGCCTTCTTTGCTTAGCTTTATAAGCTCTGCATTGACGAAATCCAGTAGCTCTTTATTGCCCTTCTGCACGCCAATACCCATGAAATCAGGCTTACCTAGTGTTTTAAGCGGTACTTCCATCTCGCTATCGACTACTGGATATGCCATTGCGATTAGATTATCGGTCGCGTAGGCGTCCACGTCGCCGTCTTTTAGCATGCGGTAGCACTCCCTGGCGATCTTACAAAATGTAAAATTTCCAAAGCCTTCTTGTTTAAAAAATGCCTCGCCTGTACCGCCGCTTTCGAGTAAAATTCTTTTCTCTCGCAGATCGGCTAAGGATTTTATTCTATCGGCCTTGCGGGTTAAAACTCCAAGATTTACCGAAAAATACGGTGTTGAAAAATCGATCTGCTGCGCGCGTTCAGGCGTAATGGTAATCGTAGCGATGACGATATCTACGCGGTTGTTTACTAATGCTGGAATTCTATCCTCGACCTTCATCGGCACAAGTTCGATTCTGCCGCCTTTTTCGCCGAAAAGATCATTTGCTATGGCCTGTGCCATTGTAACTTCAAAGCCCTCGAAAGTCCCATCGTTTAGCTCACTAAAAGGAGGCTGTCCGTCGTAAACGCCGATGCGAACGACGCCTTTTGATCTGATCTGTTCCAAACTATCGGCAAAAGCAACGATAAATGGTAGTAACATTGCAAGAAGCAATTTCATGGCAAATCCTTAAATTTAATCTCTCTTCCGCTTTCAAACTAAGCGGGAAATTTTATTTGCTAAAATTCTAAAAGCCGGACTCAAAATTTAAAGCAAGCTCTTAGAGCATATTATAAATTCCATCTAGCAGAAAATACTTCTTATCTGCCGTACCGCGATAAAATGGATCAAAGCTCTGCTCGTAGGCCTTTTTGAAAAAGCCCTCTTTGCTTAGCTTGATGAGCTCTGCATTGACGAAATCAAGTAGTTCCTTGTTGTCTTTCTGCACGCCGATGCCGATGAAATCGCTAGGGCCTAGGTTTTTAAACGGCACTTCCAAAGTATCATCGATGACGGAATATGCAAGCACTATGAGATTGTCGTTTATATAGCCGTCCGCATCGCCATTTCGAATCATTTCGTAGCATTCCTTAGCCGAAGCGCAATGGCCTAAATTTTTAAATCCCTTGGTTTTGAAAAATCTCTCTGCTACTGTCGCGTCGCCTTCGAATACGATCTTTTTATCATGAAGCTGCGCGATATCGGTAAAAGCGTCGGCTTTGCGCGTTAATACGCCCAAATTTACGGAGAGGTAGGGGAGGGAGAAATCGATCTTTCTTTTTCGTTCGTTGGTGATGCTAAATAGACCGATCACCAAATCAAGCTTGTTTGCCTCTAAAAATGGAATTCTATCATTTACGCTTAACGGGATGAACTCGATTTTGCCCTCTTTTTTGCCGAAAATTTCTTTAGCAATAGCGTTTGCAAGATCGATTTCAAATCCTTCAAATTTGCCGCCATTAGACTCGCAAAGCGGTGGATGGGCGTCGCGCACTCCGATGCGAATGACGCCGTTTTGTCTGATTTGATCTAGGCTATCTGCAAAAAGCGCCGCACAAAATAGAGCCGCTATAAAAAGTAGTTT
>ERZ773003.541-NODE-541-length-27363-cov-3.437418_pt1 | contig 27363 bp, 25 predicted proteins | sample MGYA00580668_ERZ773003 | MGnify/ENA primary metagenome ERZ773003 (study PRJEB29015, sample SAMEA2738002) | human oral metagenome | biome: human oral; feature: human-associated habitat; material: dental | place: China | collected 2126 ...
ATTTTAAAGAAAAATATGGGCGATTGCTGGTATATGGATATGAATAAAACGATTAAAGACGGCTTTAGCGGGCGCGGATTTACATTGTATAAATTTGATAATAAGCTTTTGTATATTATGATTTACAAAACCACTCCTTATATATATCAGACGGATGATTTCGCAAATCTTGCTTACATTTTAGATCCCAAAGAGTGTAGTAAAATCACAAAAGACTCTCGTAGCAGGGTAAATTTAGAAATTCCGGGCAATATTATATATAAACCACGTCTGTTTTATGCCGAACCGATACGTTATAAAGATATAGACTATCTACTTTTCATAGATTTTGACAATACGCACAGCGGACAACTATTCAACGTCGCAATCAGGAAATTTAAAGACGGTATTTTGCAAATGCCTGTTTGTAGTAATTCATATTTAAATACGAAGCTTTATCGATAGGAGCGGTTATGTGGGTTCATATTTTCATCTTAATGATCGTATTCGTACTATTTGCGAATGCAAACGATGTAAGCGATACGGAAATTCCTTTTGATTTAAAAATAGCTTTATGGAAAGCTAATGATAGGAAAGTAGTAAGAAGCAATCCTTCCGGTATGGTAGAAGGAGAAACCACTTTCAACGGAAAAACCGTTAGCTTTTGGCAAATAGATAGAAATGCAACGCTCAAAAAAGAGTATGAAGAGCATTTATCAAAAGAAAGAGACTTCTGCAACGACTTTTACGATGATCTGTTTGAATGGAAAAATATAAATATAATCAAACCTCTGGTTTTTGATACTACGGATTACAATGACCCCATTTTAAAGAAAAATATGGGCGATTGCTGGTATATGGATATGAATAAAACGATTAGGGACGGCTTTACGGGGAGAGGATTTACGTTATATAAATTTGATAATAAGCTTTTGTATATTATGACATATAGAGATTTTCGGTTATACGAGATGTCTTTTGCAAATTTTATGTATATTCTAGATCCGCAAGAATGCAGTAAGATCGCAAAAGATCTTTCAAGCGATTCATATCATAGCAGGATAGATTTTGAGGATTATCGAAACAAGATCGCAGGAGATACCCTGATTTATTTCGGACCGATAAAATATAAGAGCGAAGATTATCTACTTTTTATCGATTCCGTAAATTTAATAAACGGTCTTAAAGCGGTTTCTATTAAAATTAGTAAATTTAAAGACAAAGTTTCACAAACATCCGTTTGTAGAAATTTGTATTTAAATACAAAAATTTACCATTAAGTAGTTAATCATACAAACGCATTCAGTTGCGATTGATAATTTTAAGCATGCGAAATTTTGGTTGGGAAATCATGGCGATTTACCCTAAAAATCCTTTTATCGCTGCGGTTTTGGGTCGCTTGCGTTTTTGCCTCCATATCTGCGTTTTTAAAATTTTGTTCGGATTTTACGTCGCCGCACATATCCTTTACTCGTCGCTTTTCGCTCCGCAGCGCTCACTCCTCACTTTCATCCGTTCGCACGATCAGGCTTTTTGGAAGGCGAAATTTCTCGATTATCTCGCACTCCTTGACGCGCATCTGCCCGTCGTCGCTCTCGTGGTCAAAGCCCAACACGTGCAGCAAGCCGTGCGTAAAAAGCAGCGCCGTCTCGTCATCCCTGCCGTGCCCAAGTTGCGCGGCTTTCAGCTCTACGAGGTCTAAATTTATCACGACCGAGCCGAGCAGCGCGGGGGCGAAATTCCCGACGCCAAAATTCTCATTCTTTAAATTTTCATCGCCAGAACTTTCGCCCTCGGAATTTTCAGAATTTATGGTATTGGAATTTTCACTCGCAGAATTTGCGGCGCTTGTATTTTCACTAGCGGAATTCGCAGCGTTTTGATTTTTATCGCCGCTGTTTTCATGCGCGGAATTTTCCTCGCTCAAATCCCCACTGAAGCCCGCAAACGCTGCAGGATCGAGCGGGAAGCTCAGCACGTCGGTCGCCTTGTTGATGCCGCGCGTTTGTGCATTTAGCTGCCGCATCTCCTCGCCGCGCACGAAAATTAGCTCGACGCTCCCGCCGCCCAGCTCCGCCGCGATAGCGTCCAAAATTTCGGGATAGGGCTGCTCGCAAAGTATCATTTTTACCCCTCTTTTATAAAATTTTCGTATAATTTTAGCAAAAAAAGGACGAAAATGAGAGCTTTATGCGTGATCAGCGGCGGCATGGACAGCGCGACCTGCGCCTATATCGCGAGGCGCGAAGGTTACGAGATCGTAGCGCTACATTTTGACTACGATCAGCGCACGATGGACAAGGAGCGCGAGTGCTTCGGTAAAATTTGCGACGATTTGGGGGTCGCAAAAAGGCTGATTTTAGACGCTCGCTTCATCGCGCAAATCGGCGGCAGCGCCCTTACAGACGGCGCATTGCCAATCAGAAAGGGTGCTGCAGAGCTTTGCGGTGCGGTAAATTCTACCGGCACCAAGATTGACAGCGCTGCAAATTCCAAGAGCGCCGAGTTTAGAGAACTAAATTTTATCGAGACAAATTCCGTCGCCGAACTAAACGGGCAAAATTCTATTGCGGCAAATTCTATTGATGCCGAGATTGGCGGGCAAAATTTTACTGCGTCAGATTTCTCGGCGGGCTCAGCGGACGCTCCGCTTGATGCAGATTCGGCGCGAAATAGCCGCTTGCAGAGCGGTGAAATTTTAATGCAAGACGCTGAAATTTTACTAGAGGGCGATGAGCTTTCGCTGCAAGACAGTAAAATTTTAGCCTGCGACGATAAAATTTTATCGCAGGGCAGCGAAATTCTGGTTCAAGAAGGTGAAATTTCACTTCAAAGCGGAGCCGAGTCGCAGCAGGGCGATAAAATTTCACCCAAGCACGCAGGGGGTAAAATTTTACCACAAAGCCAAAACAATCAAATTTCATCGCCAAGTCGAAGCGATAAAATTTCACCACCAAGCGGCGAGGGCGCGTTTTCAGATCTGCCGAGCACCTACGTGCCGTTTCGCAACGGCGTGTTTTTGAGCATCGCCGCTGCGCTCGCCGAGAAGGAGCGCTGCGACGCGATTTTTATCGGCGTGGTGCAGGAGGATAGCAGCGGCTACCCCGACTGCGGCGCGGAGTTCATCGGCGCGTTTGAGCGAGCGCTTGAGCTGGGCACGAGCCGCGACTTTCATCCGCGCATCAAAACCCCGCTCGTGCACCTTAGCAAGGCGCAGATCGTCTCGCTAGCGCTTGAGATCGGCGTGCCGCTAGAGCTTACGTGGAGCTGCTACGAGCGCGAGGACGCTGCATGTGGGCTTTGCGACAGCTGCCTGCTGCGGCTCAAAGGCTTTGCGGGCGCCGGCGCGAAAGATAAAATCCCCTACGCGATAGAAGCTTAGGCGAGCCGCGACGAAATTTAATCGCGCCGCGGCAAAATTTACCGAGCCCGCGTAGCGTGTAATCCGAATAGCGTTTAAATTTGAAATGCCGCATGATTTGCGGCTAGATTTAAACATACGGCGGCTTGCACTTTGGCGCGCGCCGAGCTGCGGCTGTAAATTTAAACTGCACTTTGGAATTTGAAAAATTTTAATGCGAGCGTTAGGCATGCTTCAAAGCAAAAATCAATTATAAATTTAACTCCTACGCTATATTTATTAGCGTATAGGCGGTTATAAACATAGCGTAGTATAACCCGAGAATTAAATTTTAAGGAGGAGAGAATGGCGTTTGTTGCGGAATATATTTCGAAAGAGGACTTAGAGGAATACGATATTATAGACACTGTTAATAAAATTAGGACAAAATTTAGAAAACCTTTATTGAGCGATCAAGATATTAGATGGTTAAATTGGGTAGTAGATAAACAAAAACAGACCTATCTTATCTTTATCGGTAGCCCTCAATTGCCGGATCCACGAGATGGCTATACGGGCGAGGATATTTGGTTGCTTCATTATAAAGGTAAAAATATCGAGCTTGATATAAGGCGAATTTATGATGAGACTACAAGTAAATATTTCACGGAAAATCCATTTAAGGTCAAATATAAATTCCAAAGCGTAAATTCTGACATTGGAGATATTTCGATAGATGGGCTTTATGAAATTTTAAATGAAGCCTTATCTGAGTATGGTAGTGGCGGTATTGAAAATAGGGAATATGTTCCAAAAGGACATGAAGTCGTAACTTTTCTGCACGATTAAGAAAGGATAAAAAATGACGCGAGAACAAGCCGATCAAATTTTAGTAGACATTGCAAGCGACAAGGACGTGTAACGTTAGTGGTACCGATGGCGGTGCAAGCACGAAAGGAGTTTAGCAAAACATGGCGCGAGCCTGAAACGCGATGTGTAAATTCAAAGTGAATTTTATCCAAACCCAACCGTGAGCAAGCGCGAGATAAAATTTTACTCAAATGCCCAGCGCGTGAGAAACCGCTAGCGGGCGCAGATTATCTGTAAATTTTAAAATTTTACTCAAACGCCGAGCGTAGATTTAGATGCGGGATGATCTCAAGCTCTGCGGGTGCGACGAACTCCTTTTTACGCAGCTTTTCTATCGCCGCGCGCGCGATCATGGCGGCGTTGTCGGAGCAAAATTTCATCGGCGCAAAAAGCATCTCGCAGCCCGCCCGCTCGCACAAATCCGTCAAAAGTCCGCGCAGATGCAAGTTCGCGCTTGCTCCGCCCACGACGCCGAATCGCTCAAATCGGCGCAGCTCAAAGATCCGCTGCAATTTATCCAGTATGTGCGCGCACGCCGCGTCCTCAAAGCAGCGCGCCAGATCGCGCATTGCCCGCTCATCTAGCTCGCCCGCCTCTTTTAGCTTTTCGATCTGCACGCGCACGGCGTTTTTAAGCCCCGAAAAGCTATACTCCAGCCGCCTGTCGCCCTTCAGCGGCACGGGCAGCTCAAACCGCGGCTCGCCGCCCTTTGCGAGCTCCTCGATGAGTGCGCCGCCCGGGTAGCCGAGGCCCAGCATTTTGGCGATCTTATCGAAGCTCTCGCCGAAGCTGTCGTCGCCGGTGGTCGCTAAAATTTCGATACCGCCCGCTGCGTCGATATCCAAAACCATCGTGTGTCCGCCGCTAACGAGCAAAACTCCCATCGGAAATCGCGCCTCGCCGCCTAAAAACAGCGAGTAGACGTGGCCTATGAGATGATTTACGCCGATGAGCGGCAGATTTAGCGCGAGCGCGAGCGCTTTTGCCATATTTACGCCGCCGATCAGGCTCACGCTGAGTCCCGGGGTATTGGTCGCTGCGACGGCGCTAAGCTCGCTAAAATAGGGTTTTGCGCGCTGCAAAATCCGCGGCAGCGCCTCCGTATGCAGCCTCGAGGCAAGCTCGGGCACGACGCCGCCGTATCTGGCGTGATCGGCCTCCTGGCTTATTTTTCCGTAAAATTTCAGCTCGAAATTGCGCTCATCCATCACCGCGACCGAGCTGTCGTCGCAGCTGCTCTCAATAGCAAGTATCACACAAAATCCTTAAAATTTTTCGCTCATTATACTCAAAAATCGGCGCTATGGAACAGATGAAATTTTAAATTTTAAAGCGGCGTGATCTAAATTTTGTCTTTATCGCGACATGCTCCCGCTCGCAGGGCAAAATTTTAAAATGCACCGTTCGGCTCGGTCGCGGTTTGTCTGCCGCGGCGGGTAAAATTTCAGATAGATGAAATTTTGGCAGTCGAAATTTAGCGAGCAAATTTAAAAAGGCCTTTGGATTTAAAGCTCCAAAGGCCATTGCGATTAAATTTAGCAGCAAATTTAAAGGCTAAATTTCGGGCTCTTGCTCCTGCTTTTTCTCGCCGCTTGGGATCGCTGTATCGTACCAGTCGAGCTTGCGCGTAAAATACATCACCAGCGAAATCACCGCGAAGATCATTAAGCTTCCCATTAATAGGGCGTAGTCTTCGGAATTTAAGATGACATAGAGGATCGCATATGAAACGAGCTGAACGCAAGTGATGAAAATGCCCCAGCGCGCGCCTTTGAAAATCGCGCTTGCGTAGAAAAATACTATCGCGCTTACCGCGATCGCTGAAGCAGCATAGCTAAGCGCAAAGCCCATGTGTTCGGAGAGTGAAAGTACCAGCAGGTAGAAAACGACGTCCTCAAGTCCTATTAATAGGTATTGGATCGGGTGGATGCGCTCGTGAGTATAAACCTCGCACAAAAAGATCGCTAAAAATGGCACCGCTAAGAATAACAGAGCGTAATCCGTGCAGCGTTTAATCAGCGAGTAGTTGTTCACTGGCTCGATGAAGCCGATGCTTACGGCGTCATTTCTATCGTCGTTGCTGCGCCAGTTCGTCATAGCGACGCGATCATCTTGATCTGCAAGCCACGCAGGAGCGATGCCCGCGGCTAAGCCCGTAACTTCCCACGAAGCTTTAAAACCACTAGCGCTTACCTCGCGCGATTTGGCGATAAAGCCGCCGCCAAAGCTAGGCGATGCCCAAGTAGAGCTAATTTCAAAACGGCTATTTTGTGCGATCGGAGCTAGATGAAGTGCCTCGCCGCCTTGAATTTTAAGCGTGCCGCTGATGCTAAAATCAGACGACAGCGCGGAAGCGGGGAGCTTGTAGATTAAACTCCGATCGAAAATTTTAGCCTCGGTGTTGCCGTGATATTGCTTAAGCTCCTTGCCGTTTAGGCTTAAAGCGGGAGAGGCGGTGAAGGATTTTTGATTGCCTACGCCGAGCACTAGCACGGCTTCGTCGAAATTTAGCCGCGCAGGATCGACGCCGAGCTCGGTATAGTTTATCGCCTCAAAGTCCGCCTTAAGTGCAAAGTCGCCGTTATATATCGGAACGCGAAAAATCCCGCGCTTTAGATAGGTGGGGTCGATCTCCGCTGCGAGGGAGTAGTTTTTAGGCACGATGATGAAATTTTTCTCTACGCGCCTTTTTACGAGCTCGTTGTTGCTTTTGTCTATCGCTTCGATTATCTCTGCGTAGGGCACTACGATCGCAAGGCCCTGGATTTGCAGCTCGCCGCCCACCGGCGTGAGGATCGAATCCTGCGCGAGCTGCTTGGTTTCGGAGCGCGAGTAGGTGAGGTTATCGATAAAGCTTAGCGGAATTAGCAGCAGCAAAAGCAGCACTAAAACTATGAACGGTTTCGTCCAAAACGCGCCACGAATGGCGTTTTTAGTAGAATTTAACAAAGGCTCTCCTTTTAAGTAGAATTTAAAACAGAATTTTAACGATGAAGAGTAAACGGACGGCGCTTTAAGCGGGAGGAATTTTATAAATTCTAAACGAGCTTCGGATGTGAAGTGCTGCGAATAGCGCTTTTAATTTTGGGGATTTCGCTGCAAGCTAGAATTTCATTGCGAATGAGAATTTTGCTATTCGCAAAAATTTTATGAGAAAATTTCTGTTAGTAGAATTTAAAAGCTTGAAATTCTAAGTCTAAGAATTTCAAATTTATAAAACCCTTAGAATTTTGAAATTCCAAGGGTTTTGAATTTTTAAAATTTCGCCGCTTTAGCGTGCAAAATTTCGTACCGTCATCTCGCGTAAGCTTTAAAATTTATACGCCACGCTTAGTTTGAAATTCCGTCCCGGCTCCCAGTCGATAGCGTTTGAATCACCGGTGAAATCGGCGCTGCGCTGCGAGTGCGACGCGTAGGCTTTATCAAAGAGATTGTAAACGCCCGCGTTGATCTCAAGCCCTTTAAATCGCCCGCTATCTGGAGCGTAGGTCACATATAGATCGTGAACCGCGTAGCTAGGCACTTTTGTTTTTTCGTCGCTATTTGCGGAGGCTACGTTTTTGGAGTCGAAAAAGAGCAAGTTATAGCCCAGCAATAGATCCGCCGCAGAGATTGCGTACTCGGCATTGAAGGTATATTTATCGCCATAGTCGCGATAGCCGATGATGTTTGAGCTTAGATAGCCCGAGCCGCTGCGTACGCGGTCTTTATATTCTACGTGCTGGTGGGTGTAACCCGCAGCAAGGCTCAAATCATCTAATATTAATCTTGCGAAAAGCTCGACGCCGTCAATGTCCGCACCGCCTGCGTTAGCCCTGCATAAAGTATTTGCTGCGCCTCCCGGGCAGCCGACGATTCCGCCCGCCGCATTGTTATCTACGATGAGATTTTTATACTCCGTCCTGAAATACTTCGCAGTTAGGCTTACTGAGGAATTCTCTCCTAGCTCGCTTTTGTAGCGACCGCCTATTTCGTAGGCGTTACCCGTAGTGGCCTTTAAATTTTCATTGGCCATCCAGCCTAGCGGTCTGCCACGGCTTGTACCCGCAGCCATCATGCTCTCCATTACGTCAGGTCCTCTAAATACTCGCGCATAGCTCGCAAACGCTCCAAATCCCGCGCCGATCTCGTAATCAAGCGCCAAGGCGGGGCTTACTTCGTCGAATTTATATTTGTAGCTCGAGATATTCGCGCCTCTGCCGTTGTAAGTCTTTAGCTCGTGCCTCTCGTAGCGCACGCCAGGAGTTACCGTAAGCCCGCCGTAGCGCATAGCATCCTCGATATAAAAGCTATAATTATCGACCTTCTCGGGGCGTAGATTGCCGGGCTTAACGTAGTTTTCGGAGCGGTAGTAATCAAAGCCGTAGCGCAGCGTATGAGCCAGATCGCCCGTTTCAAATTTACTCTTAGCGCCGATTTTGCCGCCTTTGGTCTCGACACCCCATTTTACGTTCGTCGAAGTCGATCCGATGCGTTGATGCTTGGTGTAATATCCCGTGATGTCGAGTTCTAGCAAGTCGCTTGGATTATATGTGTATTTGATCGTGTGTGTATCGCGCTCGTATTTGCGGTTATCCAGCTGTCCGTTTAGCCATGAGCCGAATTCCGCCCGCAGCGGATAGAGACCTTTATACTGCATATGCTCGGTAGAGAGCGAAATTTTATGAAAATCCAAAAAGCTATAGCCCGCTTTTAATAAATAATTTATATCGTTGCCGTCGCCGCCCGTAGGCTTGCCGTTGCCCGATTCGCCGAAGCCGTATCCGTAGTGCTTAAACGCAGCAAGCATATCTAGGCTATCAAACGCTCTGCCGTAGAGCATCGCGCTTTGCGAATAGCCCTCGTTATTGCTCGTATAGCCCACTTTGAGCTTCGTGCCGATATTTTGACCGTCCTCAAGCATGTCAGAAGCGTCTACCGTCCTGAAGGCAACTGAGCCGCCCAAAGCGCCCGAGCCGTTCACGACTGAGCGCGCGCCTACATCGACCTCTACGGCTTTGATAAGATCAGGATCGATTAGTAAATCGGCGTTGTGATGAAAGGTATTGCCGTTTTGCTTCGCGCCGTCAATCGTGATATTTAGACCGCGATCGCTCACGCCGCGCATATAAATTTTTTGATTCATGCCGTTGGTGCCGCCCACATAAACGCCTGGGATGTCGCGAAATACATCTTTGATGAGCGTAGCGTTGCGGGTGTTGATTTTGACATCATCCACGGTGCTAGGTGTGCTAGAATCGCTAGTAACTTCGATTACGCCCAGGCTTTGCCTATTTGAATCTTTGCTTTTGGATACATCCGTAGCACTTGATTTCTCGTCTGCTTGTGCGCTTAAGCAAAGAACCGCGCACAAAGACAAAGCCAGATGAAATTTTTTCATACGAAACTCCTAAATGATAATGAGAGTAAAAAATGTGAAATAGTATAAAATTAATCCTTTATTTTATATTAATTATCAAGAGATTTTAAAATCATTAGAATTTTATCTCCGAATGCTTTATTATCATTAAATAAAGCTAAATGATAAAATATAATTTAAATATCGATCATCAAAATTTTAGTAAAAATTAAATCTACTTTTGATAAAATCGCTCATTTTTTAGCAAATGGATCTGCTAAATTTATAAAATTTTAAAATTCTTAAGGAGAGCTTATGGGCATTATGGAATTTTTGGCGCATTACGTGGATTACATTATCTTTGCGATCCTCGGATTTATGAGCTTTTTAGTCGTGTGGTTTACTATCGAAAGGCTGCTTTTTTATTCGAAGGTTAAGGCGAGCGATTACAAAAGCAAGGCGCTATATGAAGAGGCTCTGACAAAAAATTTAACGACACTTTATATTGTTTATTCAAATGCTCCGTACATCGGTCTTTTAGGTACTGTCATCGGCATTATGATCACATTTTTTGATATGAGTACTGCAAGCGGTATCGATACCAAGGCTATCATGCAAGGTCTCTCGCTTGCCCTTAAAGCTACGGCTACCGGTCTAGTCGTCGCCGTACCTACGCTTATCATCTACAATGGCTTTGTTCGCAAGGTAGATGTGCTTCTAAACCGCTACGATGAGGTTAAATAAATGAGCATTCCTAGACGAGACGGGCTAAATATCGTCCCGTTCATCGACATTATGCTGGTGCTGCTAGCGATCGTGCTTAGTGTCTCGACTTTCATTGCGCAGGGGCATATTAAGGTAAATCTTCCATCTTCTTCAAGCTCGCAAAACCCGCAAGAGGATAAAAAAGTTACCATCAAAGTGGATAGCGAATCTAAAATTTATCTAGACGATGTCGCAATAAGCGAGGATGAGCTTGAGAAAAAAATTGCCGCGCTCGATAAAAACGATCTTGTCGTGTTGAAAAATGATAAAGACTCGAAATTTTCCTCTTTCATTTCGATCATGGATGTCCTAAAAAAGGCGGGCCATGAAAAATTTGCGATCGTGACAGAAAAAGAGCAATGAATAAAGATAGCGCAATAGGCTTCATTGTATCTTTGGTGCTGCATTGCATCATCGCTGTAGGTGTTTTTGTTCTTTTATCGTCGGCACCGAAGCCGCCTAGCATGCCCGATATGATAGCCTTTTCCATCGATAGCATAATGGATGAGGCCAAGCAGGGCGATATCTCCGATGAACCCAATATCCCGCCTCCTTCCGATCAGTCCGAACCGAATCCTGAGCCAGAGCCCACTCCGCCGGAGCCCGAGCCCGAACCGGAACCAACTCCGCCTGAGCCGGAGCCAATACCGGAGCCCGAGCCGATTCCTGAACCGGAGCCTATACCAGAGCCCGTAGTCGAAAAACCAAAACCGGTCGAAAAGCCTAAGCCAAAGCCGGTAGAAAAACCAAAACCGGTCGAAAAACCTAAGCCGAAAAAAGAGCATAAAGTTCAAAGCAGCGATAGGAATTTAACGGCTAAGTTTGACCCCACAAAGCCTATTTCACTGGGTAGCGGCGGGGGCGGCGGCTCCAGTAGCGTAGGTGGTGGTAGCGACGCTATAACAAGCCGCGGAGATCCTAGCAATAGCGATGTCGGCAAGAAAATTTTCGCCATCATTTCTCGCTACGCGCAGTCGCACTACCCTAAAAATGCGCAACGTATGCGTAAAATCGGCGTCGTAGGCGTGCACTTTACATATACGGCAAGCGGAGACGTTAAAGGTCTTCGCGTTACGTCTTCTTCTAATGTCGATTCGCTTGATGAGGGCGCGTTAAGCGCGGTCGAGCGCACAAAAGGTAGCTTTCCAAAGGTCGAGAAAGATATGGAATTTAACTTTAGCATAAAGTATACGCTAAATTTTAACTAGCCTTAAAGCTTCTATTAAAAACTTCTGCCTGGGCGGTGAAATTTTAAAAATTCACCGCTCTTGCCGCTTTATTTTAGCTCGCAAAATTCCATCTTGGCAAAGTGAAATTTTAAAATCTGCCTCTCTTGCTGTGCTTCTACTGCTCCGCCGCATGAGCTTTTATAAACGGATTTTGGCGCCGTGAAATTTAAAATTTAAACGGAGAAAATTATGTCTTTTCAAATTTAGCCAAGCAAGCATCTTAAAGCGTTAAAATTTTAAATTTAAGCTGCGAAATTGCTAGGAAATTCCACTGATTTTAATGGAATTTTTACTATAATTTTGTATGAAATTTAAAAGATTAAAGGAAATTTATGATAGACGTTTACGACTTGGCGGTGATCGGCGGCGGTCCTTGCGGCATCGCTTCCGTAGTAGAAGCCAAAAGAAACGGGCTCGCGCACGTGCTTCTGCTTGAAAAAGGCGACAACCACTCTCAAACAATTAGGCAGTTTTACAAAGATAAAAAGCGCGTCGATAAAGAATATAAAGGTTTTGACAGCGAGACGCGCGGCTCTATTTCGTTTGAAACCGGCACAAAAGAGAGCGTGCTAAATTATTTCGACGAGCTCTTAGATAGCGACGAAATCGATACGAATTTCAAAAGTGAGGTCGAAAAGATCGAAAAGCACGCAGATGAGTTTTATATCACGACTAGCTCGGCTGGATACCGCGCGCGCAACGTCATCGTCGCAATTGGCAGGATGGGCAAGCCCAATAAGCCCGCTTATAAAATTCCGCCTTCGATCACGCAACGCGTAAATTTCAATCTCGATAAATGCACGATCAATGAAAAAATTCTAGTTGTCGGAGGCGGTAACTCAGCCGCTGAATACGCTATAGCGCTGTGTAAAACCAATGTCGTGACGCTTTGCTATCGCAAGCCTAAATTTACCCGCCTAAACGAGACGAACGAAAGCGACGTAATGCGCGAGACCAAATACGGCAACATCATCTTGCGTTTAGGCATCGATATAGAGGCTCTTGAGAATGAAAACGGCAAGGTGCTGGTAAAATTTGATAATGGCACCGAGCTAGTATTTGACCGAGTGATCTACGCGATCGGCGGCACAAGCCCGATTGATTTTCTTAAAAAATGCGGCATCGCTTACGATGAAAACGGCGTGCCGATCGTGGATGAAAATCTCCAGACTGCCACTAGCGGGCTTTACGTGGGCGGAGATCTCATCAGCAGAAGCGGCGGATCGATCGTAGTGGCGATAAATCACGCCCATACCATCATCAAAAACATCCGCAGATGAGGCTTTATCAGCCAAAAAAGGGTTATCGCTACACTAGCGATACGATTTTTTTGTGGAATTTTATAAGAAGCTCAGGCGTGCGTAAAACTGACGCAGCATTGCAAGATGGCTCTTGGGTGCTGGGCTGTGGCGCGGAATTTAAAGACGCGACAGATGGAGGCTTTAATGCGCAGTTCTACGCTTCGGATTTCGCAGGCGACGAGACGGAATTTTGCGCCGAGGATTGCGCTTTTAGCAAAGAAGAGTCGTATGCCGCTAACCATAGCGTGGGGAATGATCGTGATTTTGGAAGTAAGGGCTGCGCTGAACTTAAGGCGGAATTTAAAATGGAATTTCAAGCGGAATTTCAGGAGAAATTTCAAAGCGAGCGCTGCAAAAATTCCGATTTCCAAAGCGACGAAGCCCGGCATGCTTTAAAGCCTGATATCGCAAGCGGTGAAAATTTTAAATTTTGTGACGAGCAAATCGCGCAGTCTTTAGAATCTCAAAAGACGCACGATAAAGATTTCGCGAGCAAATTTAAAGACGCCAAAGCGCGCAAGGATTTTACTGCGGAGTGCTTGCGTGACGACTGGTTTGCAGTTTGCGATGAGTGTAGTTTAAAAAGCGCGCTAAATCCGCGAGCGATATACGGCGACGTGCTGGATGCGGGCGCAGGATGTGGAATTTTAGGGCTTTTACTAAAGCGCGATTTTGAGAGTATTAATCTAAGCTTGCTAGAAATTCAAGAGCGAAATTTAGAAATCTTAAGGCTAAATTCTTTGCAAAACGATCTGCCTGCCGAGATTTTGCACGCGGATTTCGCGGAGTTTAAAAGCAAAAAGCGTTTTGACTTTATCGTCTCAAATCCGCCTTTTTATCGTGAGCGCATTTCGCTTAGCAAAGAGCCTCACATGGCGCTTAGTAAGAGCGCAGCAAGCCTTAGCCTACGGGATTTCGTGCGATCTGCGAATGCTCATCTTAAGCCTGGCGGTACGCTTATTTTTTGCTACGAGGCGGGCAAGCTAGCTAAAATTTGCGAGCTTTTGGGCGAGTTTAGGCTAAATTTGACGAGGCTTGGTTTTGTCTATCCTGACATTTCAAAGCCCGCTAAGCTCGCGCTTTTGCAGGCTCGTAAGAACTCGCGCTCGCCCTGTGAGATCGTCCTTCCGATCTATGCTAGCGCGCACGGAAGGCGCACCGCACAAGCCCAAGCGATCTACAAAAGCGCGGATTTAACGAGTGTGGATTATGAGTGAGTTCGGCTTTAGCTTTGATGCAAGCGCGTGCGAGCACTGCGGCGGCAAGTGCTGCACGGGAGAGAGCGGCTACATCTGGATAGACGAGAGCGAGATTGCGGCGCTGGCAGTAAAATTTAAAATTTCGCCCGCGGAGCTTAAAAGGACGTATTTGGACAAGATAGGCGCTAGATTTAGCGTAAAAGAAAAGCCCTTTGAGGGCGGCCTGGCGTGCGTATTTTTTGACGAGACACAGCGCAACTGCGGGATTTACGAGCTGCGTCCGAAGCAGTGTCGTAGCTTCCCGTTTTGGGAATATTTTAAAACGCATACTAAAGAATTGGAGGAAGAATGTATCGGGGTAAGGTTTTAAGCGGAATTTTAATCGCGGCGATGATTTTAGCGCCGCAGTATCTAAGTGCGGAGGGTAGGACGAATGCTGCAGTAGCGAAGCAGTCCGTTACGGATAAAAAGGCGTCTGATAAGAATTCCGGCATTGGCACAAAAAACGGTGCAAAAGATGCAATTAAAAAGAGCTTGATAAATCGCGGCGTAAGCGCTAAAAGTATAACCAAAGAAAAGCTAAACCACGCGATGCGAGCGCAAGAAGACGCCGAGCTAAATTTCGATTTGCTTACAGCTTTGGAGCTACTGCATAAAGATCCCGTCGCATCGATGTTTTTATACGAAAAGGCATACAATAAAACGGGCTCGTCCGTTTATCTGCTAGAAGCGCTAAAGACTGCTTTTGCGATCAAAGATCGTAAAAATACGGCGCGTTATTTAAAGCTCGGCGAAAAGAGCCTAAGCTCAGACTCTGAGTATCTGCGAGTAAAGATCGGCTACTACTTAGGCATTAAAGATAATCTAAACGCTAATACCGCTGCTCTTAAGCTAGTCACCGTAGATCCAGTTTCGCGAAGTTATGCGATCTTAGCGGCGACATATTATGCGATGGAGAATTTTACTTTAGCCAAAACCTACTTTGAAAAAGCCTATGAGCTAGACAAAACTGACGAAAATCTCATCAGATTATGCGACGTGCTGCTAAATAAACTCAATGATTCGGACGGAGCGATCCGCATCATCGAGACGCACAGGCGCATCTACGGCTGCGCCCAGGGTATGGCGTGCGAGCTGCTAGCTGATGTGTATCGCGCGAATAAACGCTATTTGGATGTCGCTAAGATCGATGAAGCGCTGTATGAAGCCAAAGGGGATAATAAATTCTTGGACGATATGATAGCGATTTATTACTACTCAAACGACTTTGATAAAATAATCGAGCTTTTGAAAAAATACGACTACAAGCGCGAGCTTCTAATCGATGCCTACGCGCATAAAAAAGACTATAAAACCGCGATTAAAATGGCACGCGATGAGTTTATGAAGACTAAAAATTACGACTTTTTGGCGATCGAGGCGATCTACGAATATGAAAGCGCGGGCAAAAACGTGGATGCCAAAACCCTATCTAGCGTAGTGGCAAAATTTGAAAATATCGCGCCGCAGCTTAAAGACCCCGTGCATCTAAACTACTACGGATACATTTTAATAGATCACGATTTGGACGTTCGCAAGGGCATCGAGCTCGTCCGCCGCGCCCTACAAAAAGACCCCGACTCGCCGTATTATCTGGACTCGCTTGCCTGGGGATACTACAAGCTTGGCGAGTGCGACGAGGCTAAAAATGAAATGGCTAAGATCAAAGACGCAGAATTTTTTAATTCCCCCGAAGGCAAAGAGCATTTGGAGGCGATCGATGCGTGCGCCGCTGGCACAGGCGTAGCGCCGCAGAATTCTATATCGCAAAACCCCGCTACGATAAAAAGCTCCGCGCCGAAAGATCAGGCGCCGCAAAGCCCGGCAATAAAAACTCCTTCGCCTAATTCCATAAAATCTACGGCGCCCGAAAGCTCTGTGTTAGATTCCGCACGTCCGAGCTCCGATGCAACGCGTGATTTAATGCCAAAAGACTCCGCTTCGCAAAATTCTGCTGGGTCTGCAAATTCCGCGATTCAAAACCAGACACCAAATTCCTCGGCTTCTGAAAATTTTGCGACGCCTATAAATTCCGCCGCGCAAACTCCCGGTAAAAATCCCGGAAATCTTGCGCCGATAGATTCCACAAAGCATGAGCTGCCCTCGTCAAATTTACCCGAGACGCACCCTACGAATAGGGGAGAGCAGTGATTTTAGACGAAATTTTAAAGCGCACCCGCGAGGATCTCGCGCTTCGCAAAGAAAGGCTGCCCGAGGATCTGCTCGGTCGCTCGCTAAGCGCCAATCCCTATGAGCCGCGTGACGTCATAAACGTGCTTAGAAGCGACGAGAAGGATTCGCTTCGCATCATTGCCGAGATTAAAAAGGCAAGCCCAAGCAAGGGGATCATCCGCGAGGATTTTGAGCCGCTAAGCCTTGCCGTGGAGTACGAAAATGCAGGCGCCAGCGCCTTTTCGGTGCTTACTGAGCCGCATTATTTCAGAGGCGATTTGGAGTTCATCCCGCAGATCCGCCGCTACACTCGTACACCCATTTTGCGCAAGGATTTCATCGTCGATCGCTACCAGATCCTCGAAGCGCTGGTTTACGGCGCGGATTTTATCCTGCTGATCGCCAAAGCTCTGGAAGGCAAACAGCTAAGAGAGCTGCTCGAGTTTGCCCGCAGGCTGGGGCTTGAGGCGCTGTGCGAGATCCACGATAAGGACGATCTGAAAAAAGTGGTCTTTGCGGGGGCTGATATTATCGGCATCAACCATCGAAATTTAGAGACTTTCGAGGTCGATACGAGCCTGAGCGAGCGGCTGATCCCACTGATTCCAAACGGCAAGATCATCGTCGCCGAAAGCGGCCTGCACTCGCACGAGCAGCTTAAAAGCCTGCACGAGGCGGGCGTCGATGCGTTTTTGATCGGCGAGCATTTTATGCGCCAAAATGACGTAGGCGCGGCGCTGCGCGAGATAAAGTTCGGCGCGAGCGGCTAAATTTAAATTTGGCTCATTTGATCGCGCAGGCTTAAACCCGAAGCGAGCGGTTAAATTTAGTGAACGGAGCGAAATTTTAAGGCAGTAAATTTTAAAATTCGGCGGACTTTAAAATTTAACGGCTCTTTAAATTTAGCGCCGCGGCGCAATTTAATATCGCACATCGCGCGAGAATTCACGCTGCGCTTTGGTATCGTGAGTTTGTTATTGCGCGCCGTGCGAGCGGTTGAGGAGCGAGGTTTAAATTTACGCCTTTCGTTTGTATAGCTTTCCGTCGCATCACGAGCTGGTGCAAAAAGCGCGGGTTGAAATTTAGCTTTACGTTTGCGAAGCTTCGCGCGCGCGGTTGCGCTTGTAGCATTGAGTGCCGAGAATTGCGCGTCTATCGTAATGCCTTGTATGTCTAGCGCGCGCTCTCAAGCTCAGTATTGGCGATTGTACGGCGCCGTAAATTTAATCACAGCTCGCGATCAAGCCTCCCAGAGGAGCTGCGCGTACGATAACTGCGCAAAGCGAGCTATCGTAAAAGCGGACGGCGTAGGGGGCTTAGCAGGGCTGCTATACCCTGCGATACGCCGCGATTGAACTTCGGCTGTATTACAGCTGTGCCGCGACCGCGCCGCGTTAAATTTTACCGCGTGTTGCGATGGTGATTGCAGCGCAGGTTTGGCACCGCGTACCGTGCCTGTGAGTGCGTCAAAGTTTTGTTATAATGCGCCGCGCAAACGACCGTGTAGATTCGATATCGCAGCCGTGTAGGCGTACGTGCGCTTTGGCATCGCGAGCTTGTTATCGCACGCCGCGCAAACGGCTGCGGTGCGGATTAGACGCTGTGTTTGCCGCGCCATGAGTGTCCGTCAAATGCGCACTAACGCCCGCCGCGGGCTTTGATCCGCAGAGTGCGTATTGCGCCGAAGTGCCCCGCGATTGCAAAGCATGTCGCGCCCTGCCACGTGCATAGCTCCGCATCGTGCGAGCGAGCGCAGACCGCGTAAATTTAAAATTCTATGAAATTTAGAAGTTTTAAATTCCAAATTTCATAGAATTTTGCGAAACGCAAATTTTAAAATTCCATAGAATTTTGGAATTTCGGAAAGGAAAAGAGATGGATTATCTTTGCGCCCCTTGGCGAAGCGAGTATTTTACCGAAAAAAGAAGCGGCTGTCCCTTCTGCGACGCGGCGGCGGATGCGGCGTTCGACGATAGCAACGGCGTGCTTTTTCGCGCGCGGCACTGCTTTGGGGTGATGAACCTCTACCCCTACAGCCCGGGCGCGTTTATGGTCATACCTTACGAGCACGTCGATAATATCGAGTGCCTTAGCGATGATGCGTGGGCGGAGATGAGCCGCTACGTGCGCGCCGGGGTGGGGATTTTAAAGCGCACTCTGGGCGCAAACGGCGTAAATATCGGCATGAACCTCGGCGCCGCCGCGGGTGCGGGCATAGCCGAGCACGTGCACTATCATCTCGTGCCGCGGTGGCAGCGCGATACGAATTTCATCACGACGATCGCAAACGTCCGCGTAAACGGCGTTTCTTTCGCCCCGCTTTTTGAGAAGCTCAAGGCGGCTTACGCGGAGATTAAAATTTAAATTCGGAAGATCGAGATGGTATCGGCATGGGTTAAAAAGAACGATAAATGGGGTTTTATCGATAAAACGGGAAAGGAGATAGCTTCTTGCATCTATGATGACGTTTCGTATTTTAGCGAAGGCCTAGCATGCGTTAGAAAGAACGATAAATTCGGCTTCGTCGATAAAACGGGCAAAGAAGTTATTCCCTGCATATATGATCGGGCCGAGGAGTTTTGCGAAGGCTTAGCGTGGGTTAATAAGAACGATAAATTCGGCTTTATCGATAAAACGGGTAAAGAGGTGATTTCTTGTATATATGATGATGCTTATAATTTTGAGGAAGGACTGGCGGAAGTTCAAAAAAGCGGCTATTGGGGTTTTATCGATAAAACTGGTAAAGAGATCATTCCTTGTCTATATGATGACGTTGGCGTTTTTCGCGAAGGTTTGGCGGACGTTAAAAAGAACGGTTATTGGGGATATATCGATGAAACGGGAAAAGAAGTTATTCCTTGCATATATGACCGGGCCGGGAGTTTTTGCGAAGGCTTAGCAAAGATTGAAAAGGACGGCAAATGGGGCTTTATCGATAAAATGGGTACAGAGGTAGTTTCTTGTGTATACGAGCTTGCTTGGGATTTTGACAATACTTTGTGCGGATATTATGACGAAATCAAATATTGCGAAGGATACGTTAAAGTCAAAAAAGACGGTAAATGGGGGTTGCTAGATGGTGAGGATAATGAAATTTTAAAGCCGGTGTTTTATGACGAAGTAGAATTTGTGAAAGTTTTAAGCGACGACTACGTCAAGATCAATTTAGACGGTCGCGAAACTATCGTTGATAGAAATGGCAAGATAATATCGTAAATTTAAAGGAGAGATGATGGTTAGCGTAGAGCAAGCGATCGAGGATCTGAAAAACGGCAAGATGCTCGTTATGGTCGATGACGTCGATCGCGAGAACGAAGGCGATTTGATGTTTGCGAGCACATTTAGCAGTGCGCAGAAGGTAAATTTTGCGATCACGCACGCTCGCGGAGTGCTGTGCGTGGCGCTTAGCCCGCAGATTGCACAGCAGCTTGATCTAAATTTGATGGTCGATAAAAACACCTCCAGCCACGAGACCGCATTTACCGTCACGATCGACGCGAAGGATGCCAAGACTGGCGTAAGCGCGTATGAGCGCAATATGACGATCGAGCTGATGTCGCGCGTAGGCGCTCGCGCGGATGATTTCGTCCGCCCGGGGCATATCTTCCCGCTAATCGCCAAAAGCGGCGGCGTGCTCGCTCGCACGGGGCATACCGAGGGCTCTACGGATCTGTGCCGCTTGGCGGGGCTTTCGCAAAGCGCCGTGATCTGCGAGATCGTCAAAGACGACGGCGATATGGCGCGCAGGGACGATCTGGAAAAATTCTGCGCGCAGCACGGCATCAATATGATCTCGGTCGCACAGATCGTGCAATACCGCCTAAAACACGAAACTCTCGTTAAATTTAGCGAGCTGCGTGACGGCGCGCTGTGCGGCGAAGCGGCGAAATTTTACGAGGTAAACGATCATGAGGGCAACGAGCACCGCGCCTATATTTTCGGCGAGCTGGGAAAGAGCGCACAGACGAACGTGAAATTTCATAAAATTTCAAGCGATCTGGAATTTTTAAGCGATACGAAATTTAACGATTTCATGCGCGATCTGGATGTTTTGCGCAATGAAGGCGGCGTGCTTTTGATGCTAAAATCCGCGCAAAATCGCGCCGATTTTAAGAGCTTTGGCATCGGAGCGCAAATTTTAGCGCATCTGGGCGTGAAAAAAATCAAAATTCTAAGCAAGAGCGAGCCGAAAGACTATGCGGGGCTTAGCGGTTTCGGGATCGACATAGTTTGATAGCTCATATCGATTTGGACAGCTTCTTCGTCTCTGTAGCGAGGCTTGCCGATCCCGCGCTTGCGGGCAAAAAGATCGCAGTCGTCGGAGGCGGCGACGAGGAGATTTTCGGCGGAAAGAGCGAGCTTGGCAGCGTGATTTTAAGTGCGAGCTACGAAGCCAGAGCCGACGGCGTGCACTCGGCGCAGCCCGTTAAAATCGCGCTCGGACTCTGCCCGCAGCTCATTTTGGTGCGCGCCAGACATGGCGAATACCGAAAAATTTCACGCGAAATTTATGAGTTTTTACTAAGCTTTACGCCCGAGATCGAAAAATTTAGCATCGACGAATTTTTTCTAAATTTACGCGGCACGGCATACGACGCGGACGCGCTGAGCTTTGCTGCGTTTTTGCAGAGCGAGATTATGCGCCGCTTTAGCCTTCCGTGTAGCGTCGGGCTTAGCGAAGCAAAACTGATCGCAAAGCTCGCCACTAGCCTTGCCAAGCCCTTCGGCGTGCGGCAAATTTTAAAATCGCAAATCGCGTGCGAGCTATCCGCCGTGCCGGTAGCGAAATTCCCGGGCATCGGCAAGGCGGCGCAAAAAACGCTCGGCAAATACGGTATCGTAACCTTCGGCGACGCGCTAGGGCACAGAGAAATTTTTGAAAAGATGGGCGCAAACGGCAGGAAAATTTTCGCAGCCCTTAGCGGCGAGGACGAGGGCGAGGTCGTCTCAAAGCGCGAGCGCAAGAGTATCGGCTTTGGGCGCAGCTTCGCGCCGTGCGCCGATCGGGACGAGCTGCGGCGCAAAATTTTAATTTTGGCGCGCCATTTGGCGGGCGAAGTGCTCGCAAGGGAGCTAAAGCCTGCGACATATGATCTAAAGATCCGCTACAAATCGCGCGAGGAGTTTTCGCATCAGATCAGTCAGGATAGGGCGTTTAGTTTAAATTTGCTGAGCGAGACCGCGCTTGAGCTATTTAGGCTCTGCGACGTGAAAAAAGGCGCGCAGATAATCCACGTAGCGCTAAATCTTTCAAATTTTGGCGGCAGATCGGGCGGCTCGCTGCTCTTTGGCGAGATCGATAAAAAGCAGCAGAGCCTGGATCGATCTTTAAGCAGGATTTGGGAAAAATTCGGCATCGAAAAGCTAAAAAAGGCAAGCGAAATTTGACTAAATTTAAAGGAAAAAGATGAAACTAGGCGAGCTATACTCGGTGATCTGCATAATCTTTGCGACGAATTTTAAGGGCGTGATAGACGAGCAGAAGTTGCGCGGCTTGGGAAAAAACTGGATCATTGTAAATAAAAATATCGAAAACAAAAACGGTCACGAGCTTTGGCAAAAGGTGCAGGGCGAGGACTACGCGGTGCTAGGGCGCGATTTTGAGGCGCTAAAAGGGGCGTTTGAGATGGATTTTTTCAAGCTCATAAGCGAAAGCGAAGTGGAGCTGTTTTATGAAAGATGCCGCTTCAAAAAGCCTTTTACGGAGCTTAAAAGCGCTCATGCGGCCAATATGCTAGCACTTCTTGCCATGATCTTTAAACAAAACACGGACGTAAAATCGCATAAAATTTTGACGCTATATCTGGCGCAATTTATCATTCCTAGCTTTTCCGCGCTTGCTACGCACGTGCAGATAAACGCCAAAAGCAGCTATTACAAGGCGCTTGGGTGGTTTTTGGCGGATTTTTGCCGCGTGGTGAAAGAGACGCTGGGACTTGGAATTTAAAATTTAGAATTTAGAACGTGCGCTCGGTATTTTTGCGCGTTCGGCACAGAAAAGCGCTATGTAGAGATAAGTCTGAGCTTGCTTTCGGGATTTCTTGCGCTGTAGCCGGTACAGCTCCTATAGGCGCGAAAAGCTAAGCGAGGCAGGTAAATTTTATCTGCACGGATGTAAAGTATCTGCCTTGCTGTTTTGTGCGTCGGTGCTTGTCGTATCGCGCGCGTCGTTTTGAATTCTGCACGGCATTCGGCGCTTTGGTCGCGTTATGCGCATCATCCAGCCTTTGCCGTGCGCTGTCGGTATCGATACCGTGTGCGTCGCGTCTGCATCACGGTGCTTGCGCTTCGGCAATCCGTGCGTAGCTTTGCATGCCGCACAAGGCGCCGTCGTTTGAAATTTTACGTGAGGCGCCCTGCGCATTGTTCGACGCTTTCGTTAGACATCCGCGTCTTTCGTGCTTTGCGTCTGCGATCGAGCTTGGAAGCCTGGCTTCTGCGCTCACGTATGCGCCGCTCTGCGTCTTTTACCAAGCGTGCGTCACGCAGCGTCCGATGCGTGCCGTTAAATTTTAAAATTTAAAACAAAGGAAAAATTTGAATTACTGGAACGAAATTTACGCTCACTTCGATCCCGTGGCGTTCAGCGCGTTTGGCATAAACGTGCACTGGTACGGCATTATGTATGTTTTGGCGCTGCTTACGGCGCTATTTATCGCCAAATATTTCGTGCGAAAAGACGAGCTTGGCTTCAGCGATAAGATGCTAGATCGCTACTTCATCTGGGTCGAGGTGGGTGTCATTTTGGGCGCGCGGCTTGGATACATCGCGATCTATTCGGGCGAGGCGGCGTGGTATTTCAGCCATCCGTGGCAAATTTTCAACCCCTTTCATAACGGCGAGTTCGTGGGCATCCGCGGTATGAGCTATCACGGCGCAGTCGTCGGATTCGTGATCGCGACGGTTTGGTTTTGCAAAAAATTTAAAACCGATATGTGGGCGCTGCTCGATCTCGTGGCACTTAGCGTGCCGCTTGGGTATTTTTTCGGACGCGTGGGAAATTTTTTAAATCAGGAGCTTTTCGGGCGCGAGACGAGCGAGCCGTGGGGGATCTTAGTGGGCGGTACGTTGCGTCACCCAAGCCAGCTTTACGAAGCGGTTTTGGAAGGGCTCGTTATTTTTGCGATTTTATTTTTCTACCGTAAATTTAAGAAATTTAACGGCGAGCTGATATGTCTGTATGCGATGCTATACACGGCGTTTAGATTTTTCGTGGAATTTTTTAGGCAGCCGGACGATGGGCTTGGGTTTATATTTTTAAATTTATCGATGGGGCAAATTTTATCTTTGGTGATGTTTTTGATAGCAGTTTTCTTAAAGCAGTCTTTGAAGAAAAAACTAATTTGCAGAAATTAAATTAATCTAAAGTTAAAAAGTAATATAATCTCTTTACAAAAATGTAAATTTTCGTTTAGCGGGGATTTATAATCATCTTTTTTAAGGAGAACCTATGCTAGGTCGCATTGAAGGCTTTACGGGCAGATCCATAGACGGCAAAAAAAGCCGCATTATGGCTTTGCAAGATGTGGCGCAAAGCATCAGCGGGCTGATTTTGGCCTGTTTTATGCTGTGTCATATGATATTTACCGGCACGATTCTGATCGGTAAGGGCGCGTTTGAGGGCGTCGTACATTTCGCCGAACCGGGTGGAATTTATTTCGTCACAAACATCGTCGCTTTTGTAATTTTCGTGATTTTCGTGATTCACGCATTTTTGGCGATGAGAAAATTTCCGGCTAACTACGCCGCTTACAGAGCGTTTAAAGCGCACAAAATGCGAATGAAGCATTGCGACACGACGCTTTGGTGGTTTCAGTTTTGGACGGGATTTTTCCTATTTTTCTTTGCGGCGGCTCATATTTTAATGATCGTATTTGGTCCGAAAATTACTGCAGATCTTGCTATCGCTCGCTTCGGACAGCTTCATCTATTTTATTTTGTTTTATTGATTTTCGTAGTAACTCACGCTAGTATTGGAATTTATAGGCTTTATATGAAATGGATTAGCATAGACGGCACGAAGGCGGAAATTCAAAGGAAAAGAGCCCTCATCAAAAAGACGGTTTTTATCGTTTGGGGCGTATTTTTCTTGCTTTCGATAATCGCCGATTTCAAATGGTTAAGTTTAGAATAGGGAGCTTAGGATGAATGTAATATATTGCGATTCTTTAGTTATTGGCGGCGGTTTGGCGGGCTTAAGAGCTGCGATCGCTACCGGCGAAAAGGGGCTTAGCACTATCGTTTTGAGCCTGATCCCCGTTAAACGCTCGCACTCTGCGGCAGCTCAAGGCGGCATGCAAGCGTCTCTGGGAAATTCCAAAATGAGCGAGGGCGACAACGAGGACGTGCACTTTGCCGATACGGTAAAAGGAAGCGACTGGGGCTGCGATCAGGATGTCGCTAGGATGTTTGCGCAAACGGCGCCTAAGGCGATCCGCGAGCTTGCGGGCTGGGGCGTTCCTTGGACCAGGATTACTAGAGGCGAGCGAAGTGCTATTATTAATGCTCAAAAGACTACGATCACCGAAAAAGACGAGGTTCACGGACTTATCCATAGCCGCGACTTCGGCGGCACGAAAAAATGGCGAACCTGCTATACCGCCGATGCTACGGGACATACAATGCTTTTTGCCGTTGCAAACGAAGCGCTAAAGCATAACGTAGATATTCATGATAGAAAAGAAGCGATCGCGCTAATTCACGCAAACAACCGATGCTACGGCGCAATCGTGCGTGATTTGGTTACCGGCGAGATTAGCGCATATGTATCAAAAGGTACGCTAATCGCTACCGGCGGCTACGGCAGAGTTTATAAACACACTACAAACGCCGTCGTTTGTGAGGGCATCGGCGCAGCTATCGCGCTTGAGACCGGCGTAGCACAGCTTGGAAATATGGAAGCGGTACAGTTTCACCCGACCCCGATCGTTCCGAGCGGAATTTTGCTTACCGAGGGTTGCCGCGGCGACGGCGGAATTTTACGCGATGTGGACGGCTACCGCTTTATGCCGGATTATGAGCCGGAGAAAAAAGAGCTTGCTAGCCGCGACGTCGTAAGCCGCCGCATAATGGAGCACATCCGCGCAGGCAAGGGGGTAAAGAGCCCTTATGGTGAGCACGTTTGGCTTGATATATCAATCCTTGGACGCGAGCATATCGAGAAAAATTTACGCGACGTACAAGAAATTTGCGAAATTTTCAACGGCATCGATCCTGCCGACACCGAGGTAATAACCGACGAGCAGGGCAGGAAGCGCGGTAAAGGTTGGGCTCCGATCCTTCCTATGCAGCATTACTCGATGGGCGGCATCAAAACAAAGGCTACGGGTGAGAGCCCAACGCTAGCTGGACTTTTCAGCGCCGGCGAGGCTGCGTGCTGGGATATGCACGGCTTTAACCGCTTGGGCGGAAATTCCGTCGCCGAAACCGTCGTCGCAGGAATGATCGTGGGCGAGTATTTTGCGGAGTATTGCCAAGGACACGATGTCGATATCAATACGCACGATATCGAAAAATTCGTAGATAAAGAGCAAAACTACATGAAAAGCCTGCTTGAAAAAGAGGGTAAATTTAACGTATTCGAGATCAAAAACAAGATGAAAGACGTGATGTGGGAGCACTGCGCAATCTTCCGCACCGGCGAGGGATTAGCCAAAGCCGTAAAAGAGCTCGAGGAGCTTTACAAGCAATCTTTGGACGTCAAAGTAAGCAATAAAGAGCTTTTCGGAAATCCGGAGCTTGAGGAGGCTTACCGCGTACCGAAGATGTTAAAGCTCGCGCTTTGTATCGCCAAGGGTGCGCTTGATCGCACCGAAAGCCGCGGCGCACACTTCCGCGAGGACTATCCGAAACGCGACGATCTAAACTGGCTAAAACGAACGCTTGCGAGCTGGAAGGAGGGCGATACGATGCCTACTTTGACCTATGAGCCACTTGATATTATGAAGATGGAGATGCCGCCTGCGTTCCGCGGATACGGCGCCAAAGGCAATATTATCGAGCATCCGGACAGCGCCGTGCGCCAAAAAGAGGTCGATGAAATTCGCGAGAAAATGCAAGCCGAGGGCAAAGGCAGATATGAAATTCAAGAGGCATTGATGCATTATGAATTGCAGCCAAAATATAAAGCACCTAACGAAAGAGCAGGTATAGGATATGAGTAGAAAAATAACAATAAAGGCATTTAAGTATAATCCGCTAAGCAAAATTTCAAAGCCGCACTTCGCTACTTACGAGATCGAAGAGACCGACGGAATGACGTTGTTTATCGCGCTTAACGTGATTCGTGAGAGATTTGATCCCGAGCTAAGCTTCGACTTCGTTTGTCGCGCGGGTATCTGCGGTAGCTGCGGTATGCTCGTAAACGGCAAGCCGCAGCTTGCGTGCCGTACGCTTACTAAGGATTATCCGGACGGCGTGATCGAGCTTATGCCACTTCCATTTTTTAAGTTGCTAAAAGACCTCAGCGTTGATACGGGCAACTGGATGAACGCGATGAGCAAACGCGTAGAGAGTTGGATCCACACCGATCACGAAACCGATATCTCCAAGCTTGAGGAGAAGGTCGAGCCGGAGGTCGCGCAGGAGGTTTTCGAGCTGGATCGCTGCATCGAGTGCGGTATCTGCGTAGCTGCATGCGGCGTAGCGATAATGCGAAAAGACTACATCGGCGCCGTCGGCATCAACCGAGTGGCACGCTTTCAGATCGATGCGCTGGATAAGCGAACCGATGAGGATTTTTACGAGCTAATCGGCGATGATGACGGAGTATTCGGCTGTATGACGCTGCTAGGCTGCGAAGACCACTGCCCTAAGCACCTTCCGCTTCAAAGCAAAATCGCATATGTTCGCCGCAAGCTTGCCGCTCAGGGCAAGTGCGGCTGCGGCAAATAAAATTTAAGCGGGACCTTCCCGCTTAAATTTATCTCTTTATCTCACTAAATTTTACTCAACAAATAAATTTCAAAAATGCTTGAGTCTGGCAAGCAAGGTAGCCTTAAATTTAATACTATCCCAAGGTATAAAGAAGTAAAATATGATCGCTTAAGATCGCAGGCGAGGGATAAGGATGAACGAAGCAAGGCTCGAAGAGCTAAAGAAAATTCTAAATGAGCGGCGTCAAAATGTGGAG
>ERZ773003.554-NODE-554-length-27018-cov-4.362089_pt1 | contig 27018 bp, 17 predicted proteins | sample MGYA00580668_ERZ773003 | MGnify/ENA primary metagenome ERZ773003 (study PRJEB29015, sample SAMEA2738002) | human oral metagenome | biome: human oral; feature: human-associated habitat; material: dental | place: China | collected 2126 ...
TTAAATACCCTTGCCAAAGTGTTAATACTCATCGGGCCAGACAGTGATACAAGCCACTCACAAATTCTCCCTAAATTTAATAAACTGCTATCCAATGACAGAATAATTCCACCCCTTACCCGTAGAGAAGCCACTGACGACTGTTGCCTCATAATACAAGTTAACATCCAATCATTCCCATGCAGTTTTTGAACTGCCGGCATCTCTTTAATTTTCCCCCATAGAGTCCGTCCATTAAAATACGTATCTTCATTATATTGTATAGTTCTCAACTGTATTGCTTGAATGTCTTCCAGCGAAAGATTGTATACTTCCCTTACTTTTCCACAAGACATAAGGATTTTCGGATTTATCTCTATATATTCCAACGCATTCTTTTTCTTATCGAGTAAAGAAGTAAATACGGGTAGGTTAGTCAATCTCCTATCAAGAAAATTCAAATCAACAATATCCTTGGAAAAGACAATTTGATTTAATAGATCGGATGAGGTTCCATATGATTCATCATACACATAATCATTATGTAATGCATACCCGATTCGTTTAAATGCCGCCCGGTTAATACACTCTCGTGTTGAATAAACACAAACCTCATCCACTAGTTCTTCCAGGTCTTCTATAAACCAAATCGGTCTTTGCCTTAAAGCTACACATAAAGATCGAACATCTGCTTTATTAATAGTCGGCACATCGATTACATACTGACCGTTTGTATAATATATTTGCAATGTTTCAAAAATAGCCGAATTACCCTGTGCGCTGTTTCTCCAAACACCATATCTTTTTTCATAAGCTTCATAGTAATCAGCAAAATTTATAGGAGAGATTTCTTTAAGAAGTTGAACCGCCTGATTCTCTTCTGATGCATCTCCTAAAATTATTGTAGGTACTCTTCGACAACGTATTGAAAATTGCCCATCCCATACAGATAATGAATTTTTAATCACATAGAACAATTCATAGCCATCCCGAATATCTAAATCATCCATCAAATCCCGATAGTCACGGAAAATTAATTCACATGAGATCACCTTATTTTTATATTGAGAAAAGCAAATATTATTCCATACTTCGTTGGATTCAACAGCACAATACCTAACTTTATTTTCACGGTTAAACACTATATGTTCTGTGCTTCTAAGAACATTTTTTATAGTGCAGACATTAAATTTCAATCGTTTTTCAGGGTATCCCCTAGTGTGCATATAGTTGTGATAGGCAAATTCAAACTCTGCAAGAGTCAATGGTCTATCTAAATTATCAATTAAAACTCTCATTGCAAGTTTTGCTTTCGAAATAGTTCTCCGATCATCCCGTTCATTCTCTTCATCTAAGAAATCACTTAATCGTTCTTTCCATAACCCATTATAACGATTTACAGCTTCCTCATTTACCTTATTTATTCCCTTCTTATATCGGATTGCTAAAAACCCAAAACCTTCTTCAGACACTTCCGGAAAAGCTCTAATAAACTGCTCTTTAGACATACTAAAATACTGATACGGTTCACTAAAATAGTCTTCATATACTAGAGGAAATTTACTTATTTCTTTAGCTACAATTTGCCTTACTCGTTCACGTGTTAATCCATACAAATCACCAATGCTTTGCAAGCGCTCTCCCTCAACTCTAAATTGAAGAATTTGTCCCACTCTATCATCAGGATTACAAATTTTATCATAAGTTTCCAAAAATGTATCTCGTGCAATTAGAAAGATATTTCTTTGTAAAATAAGAATTTGAGTATTAAGCGAAACGTCAACCAGAATTTCCGGATTAAAAACTAATTCCAGAGATTCTAACTTTTCAGTCAAAGTTGATACTGAAATTACTCCATTAACAGCTATTAAATCCCAGAATTTTTTTATTCTTTTACGGATATCCGGAAGCTCTAAAATAGTTCTCAATAGTCCATCATGACTCTTTGACCGAAGAGTCTCTATAGCTCCAGCTTGCACCAAAAGCTTATATACAGCTGTCCAATGTATATAAAAGATCGGCTTTAGTTCATTTACCGCATTTTCCAATAGTTTCCTTAAGAATCCATCTATATGCACTTCTAAAGAATCCTCTTGCAAGCCAAAATGATCTTGGACCCACAAAAAAACAGCATTTTGTATTTCATCAATAGAGTTACTCCCAATCCCATCCATTTGGGCCAAATCCTTCGTAGTAAGTATTGCAATCTTATCTAAAGTCATATAGTTTTTTCGCTTAAGTGCGTTATATGGACGCATGGAAAGTTTTAATTCATGAATAGAATACTGAGACATTTCAAATAGCTGTTCGTCACTAAACGTATTCCATACTCTAGCTTCAAGTGTAGTAGCTTTCTTTAATTGTTCCACATTATCACCTAAAGTTTCTGAAACTGATACTATTTCTTCCAGAGTTTTTACCCCTATATTTCTCTGTTTAGCTATATATTCAATAGGAGTCTTCCTCAAATCTTCAGCACTATAAATCCCCATCCTTAACAAGGCATTACAGGTTCGTGTAGAGAACCGCAATTGCCAGATGGGTATCTCGGAACCTACTGTCTCCGTCTTAATTTCTTCCTCCATATCTGCCATATAATAGTCTTCCTTTGCTCTCACGTTTACAACACAGTTTAACCTTTAGTGGTTAGTTCAGGTATAACTGCCACAACTTTCCTTTCTAACCCAATATAGTAACTCAGTCTTATTTACGGGTTATCTTTATTTATATATACACTTACGCATGTGTAATTAACCTATTCAATTATTCCACGTGGTGTCCCCCCGTTTCCAAATAAATGAGGAGTTTGCCAATCAAAGTGATGTATTCAACTTTACATTACTAATGTCGTTATTTCAGATCTCACACTTCATCCAAATCCGCACCGAGGTACTGCGTTCCGTCAGACCTTTCATATAATCCGAAGGCAATTTTATCGCCTTCATGACAACCGAAATCTTGATTGGGTTCATTCAAAAGAATCCCTGTTATGAATCCGTCTTCAAGTCCGACTATATGAACCCAACAGCCTTCCATATCCAAGTTTTCCTTTAACATAACGACAAGAACATCATCGACATAGTATTCATGCCTAAAAGCATCCAGCGCCACAAGAGAACGTGATTTCTCAACACTTTCATCAGCATCATATGCTTTTAACATGTCTAATTTATTCGTATAATTTTTACTAATTTCATCATTACCATAGCCCAGAAATTCAAACTCTTCATCCTCTACAGCACCTATTCGTATAGTAGCTCTAATATTCTCGTTCCCTGAAAAAAATCCATATTGCTCATCAGTTATCTTCACAAGGCATAAAACCTCAAGTGTAAGCCCGCAATCTCGATCAATATATCCGTAAGTCAACATTCCCGTCGCAACATCAATCCCGGGAAATTCGCCTACTACTTCTTTCATCTTATCTGTAAGCGGAAAAATGCAAAAATTATGATATAAGGGTCTAAACCCGTACTCCGAATACTTCATAAGAACCTCCCGTAACATCAGTTTTATCTGCAAATCGTAGGTATACAAAGTTTAATTGGCATTATATCCGTGCTGACGACTCTGCAAGACTTCTTTCCACCATGATTCTCGTCTCAAAACAATTTTGTCATCAATTCTCCCGTTATAGTTCTCTAGAATAGAATACTGAAAGTTATTTTCTACGTAACCAATGTCTTCATCTTTAACCAATTCTTCTAATTTTTTATTGCCGCCGTGACCGTCGGCAGCATACTGACTCCATCTTTGCAATAACATTTCTTCACCCGTAGCTGACCCTACATATAACTTACCGGTCTTTTTATCCGTTATGAGATATACGGCTTTTTGATTCCCGAGAGCGGCAATCCAATCTTTCCTTGCGATGACACGCTTTAGATCTGAATATGAAAGTTTTACGTTATCATAACCGGGAAAGTTGTCATTATCATATTTTCCCGGCAAGATCTGTCGTACTTTAAGTTCGGCGGCATACCGATCAAAGTGTCTTACAATCGTTCGTCCGGTCAGTGTATATTCTATAATAGTTCTGCCGAAATATTGTTCATACTTCTCCTTAGGAATTCCTGTATATTCACCATTTTCATCCTTCTTAAAATCATCAACTGTTGTAAGAAGCCAATGATTCCCTCTGATTTTCACTAGACAAATAGCAATATCGGCATTTTTTAAATTATCCCGTTCGCCTACATGATACAGCCAATTTTTGTGTAACCTTTCTTTTAACGCCTTATCTCCTTCCATAAAAAGTGTAAGAGGATCTGTTTCCCCGTTATATGTATTAAACTTCACTCTCGTTCGACTCATCTCTTCCTCAGAAAAACCTAACAAATCATTCAACAAAATCGGCTTTTGTTCTTCCTGCAACTCCTGCTCACCCTTCTTTTCCTGTTCCATACATATACCTCCTTAGAAAACTTCTATTAATATAACCGCCAAAACCACTACAAAACACTCTTTCATCAACTACTTTAATTAATCCACAGTCATATATAAACAGAAACATTTATTACACACAACTGCCATGATTTTCCCGGTTTTGTTCAATACGATAGCCCGTAGGTATCCTTCCTACGGGTTATCGTTATTTACGCTCACACGTCCACTGCGTAATTTATTCAATTATTAAACGCGTATATCCCCTTCCGAATACAGACAAGCCTTTCCAACCAAGGTAATTCGATCGCCCTGTACACGGCAATACAAGGTGCCATCAAGGTGAGAAGCTGAGAAATCCATTTCGTATAAATCACTGTTTCTTCGTATGACCAATTCGCCGCTCAGCGTATAAAAACGAACTTCTTCGTTTTGCTACTCATAACAATTCATGCTATCACTTGCGTATTCTTTATATCCCGAAAATTTCAAAAAGTATACTGCTTTTAAACTTTCTTACGGTCCTGAAAAAGAAATAAAGGAATACCCCTTCTCTTTACCGATCCGTATCATATATTCCATTCTATAAACAAAGCGTTCATAAAAATCAATAATTAGATTCAGCTCTTCAAGATATCCCTTATTATGCTCATCTCTAGCTTCTTGGAGATCCTTTTCATAGGTCTTCCATTCTTCAACAGTATACATATCTCGTTCAGCATTAAAATATTCTGTATATGATTGATTGTGCACGGTCTTTATTTTTAGATCTTCCGTATACTCATTTTTCCGTCCTGTTAACAAAGCATCTACTGTATCCCTTATATCGAATAATATATTTTCTATAGCTTCAAACGTATAATAGTTATATGTTAAATACCACTCAAATCCCTTCGTGTATTCATATTGTTTGCGACCCTCTTCATCTTCCCAGCAATAGTCCAATCTTTTTTTATTAACTTCCATATTGTCATCGAAATACTTATAGAGAAACGGTGTAAGATAAGAATTGACATCATCTTCTTCCACACAAATAGCGGCTTCCTCCATAGTCGCCACATTATCTAAGCTATCAGTATCACTGTAATCGATAACTCGTACGGGCATAATATCAAAATAAGATCCCCCCGTATATCCGTCTACAATTCCAATTTCTCTTTTAAAAATTTCGCCGCCCGTTATAAAAAAGTACAGCTCCTTTATTTCATTCAATACCTGTTCTGCATCTTTTTTATTTTTCCGCGCTTCCTCAAAAAGAGTGCCGAGCTTCTCGTATGCCTTATATGTAAGATCCGATCGAAATAATAATTCCGACGCAGCCCGATAAATTTTTCTATCTCCCATATACTCGGCATAATCATGTTCCAATAAAAGTTGCATGTCGATGACCTGCCATTCTTCCGGAGAACAATGTTTTCGAATATCTGTTTCCGATTGAGGAAATTCACCACCAAAGGCTTTTACCAATTCTTCTTTCGTAATATCCGGGTAATTCCCTACTGTTAATTGGTCCCAGCCGGCGTTTTTATATTTTTTCCAATAATCATGTTCAGAATCATAAATATAGTAAAGGTATCCTCCCTTCGTGATGAAAATTGAATTCTCTTCAGGAAATTTAATAGCTTCAAAGTTATCAAATAGTTTCATCGTCTCCCACCCCACTATCCGAAAACGCTTAAAACACAGTATATTTTAGCCCTACTATTACTGAACTCTATCCTACAGCAGACATGACTTTATCCATATAGTAAATACAGACAATAAAAGACACTAATAAAAATCATCCCTATGAATTGTCACCCTTACTATCCTTTTCCACGGGTACTCATATTCTTCTGTGTAATATAGTTCTACTCCCAAATCGTATGTTGTGTATATACTTCAAAACGACGCTCCCTATGATCATCGGCAAAGTTCACGTCTATGGTATATCGATTCCACAGTCCGTACGGATGAGTTTGCATTTTAAGGGAAAAGTATTTGTTTCCCTTGTTTTCCTCATAGCTGACAGGGGAAAGGGAAAAAATATCCCTCATATCTTTTTTCTTCAACTCGTCAAGAGATAGGCTCGCAATATATCTGTCGTCTATTTTTACTCGATCAAACATCGCATCTCTTGATGATATACCGAAGCGTGTAATAATACAGTCTTTAACACGCCCCTCATCTTCACGAACCGGAGTCAAGTTCACATATCCGCACAAGTTCCCGTCTTTAACAAGCCCTACTGTCTCGCCATAATAAAAGTGGTCATTTCTCTTGTTTTCAATAATATCGTTCTCTGTCTTTCCTGAGAAGGAAAATCCTTCATCAAGCAAATCTTGTGCCGTAGTTTGCCCGACTACAAGGTTATATCCGTCTACCTGAACGACCGGAGCCTTCTCGGGAAGTCCCGTTATATTCAACACTAAGGCACAGACAAAGGCGGACATAAAAATCATGCCCTTCACGGCATTGGCGGCCGCCGACCAGCTAAGGTTATATGCCCACTTTCCCTTAGAGGGAAGCACTAGATCTAAGAGGATAGACCCCAAGCCTATGACCATTCTCAGGCCGACGACAATGGCAAACTCCGCATATGTCCAGAACAGGACCTTATCATTCGTAAAATACTTATCCGAGAAAATAAAATATACGAAAATACTCGCAACCAATATCCCGACGATATAGATGTTGACTTCATTTAACGCCGCCCTGTCCGTAACGTCTTCATATACATCACTGCCTCGCCCTTTTATGGCATGCCCTATTTTATACATCCATTTAGGCACGTCACGGCCATCTCGAATGGCTACAACAAGGCGAATATACAAAAACACGGTAAAAGATAAAGTAAGAATAGCTATTATAAAAAATCCCAGACTCGAAAGAAAAAAGTTTATAATACTCACCTCAACTTTAACTATTTACCCTGTTATTCAAGACATAACAAAGTCGCCTATCGCTTCCTTACCGGCAAGGCGACTGCCTCAATATGGCTTGAAAGGCCCTGATTGATAACAACATAATCGGGTTATTTCGGAATAGTCCGTTTGTCTACGGAAACATATCAACTCATTTCTGTAGTAAAAATGTTTCCACTTCCTTCGTTATCTATTCCACTGCCTAAACCTTGCCTGTTTATAGGAACACGTCTGCAATTCCCCTTGTATTTACTATTATAATGCCGCGGTCAATATCCGTGAGAATGCCATCGTCTCAACCTCGTCTGTTTGGAGTACAAGGGATAAGTCGACGGTTATTTTCGGTATCTGTAAATGGTACAGTTCCCATGCACTCGACCTTAATAATCAAAGATTTACACGATAAATCCACCGCTAGCGTCTGTGCAGTCAATCAAAACGCAGTCTTTGATACAATCAAATGTGTAGTTAATTCCTCAAAAGCGGCTTGAAATAACGTTATTCCTGATGTTTTTCCTACAACAGATTTACTCTTCCATTAGTCATTTATTTACTAGAAAGGATACCGTCCCATTGATTCTGTTACCGTTGCGACACCTCTTCTTTCAATAATTAAAAGGTTTAGTAATAACTTAACAATTGCTCAAATGATATATTTATGCCAATTTCTTCTAATAGAGCTTTTCTTTGTCGATATAGATCATACAATACATCTTTATACTCTAAACCATAATGTAATAAATTGTGACAATTACTACAGAGCGATACAATATTTTGCTCACGGTCTAAATCAATTCCTGGAAAATCACGATGAGCGGATAAAGGAATTAAATGATGTGGCTCCGTATAATTGGTAGAACTATTTTTTCGTTTAAAAACGAAATGCGCCTTATCCACTTCACACAAATACTGCGCCCGTTTCAAAGCATTTTTCGATTCATACTTCTTTCGAGGGTATATGTACTGTGAACGTTCTGCAATTAAAGGTGCTTCCCTTGGAGTAGTATCGTATTGAATTTCCTGATTCAAATGTTCGATAAATTGCCTTTCCTCTGCTCTTTCCGTTTGAAAGTTTTCCCTAATATTCTCTTTAGATAAAATCTCTTTAGCTTTTTCTCTTGCTTTTGGGGCTACGCGTTTGCTTTCTATGATAATACGTAATGCTTCCTTCTCCTGTCCCAACTCAAATATATGTCGAGCTCTTGGAATACGAAAGTTTTGACTTTCTGACTTCGATCCCGGATTTTCCAATAGGATCTTTTGGGCCAATTCATCTTTTGAAATGGACGAATCTTTGAAATCATAATAAAAATTTACAAATACAGCTTTTCCAACTGCTGCTAACGTTTTATTTAAATCCTCATACTTTGTGTCCTTCAAAACATCACCCCTCAGACTACTTCCATTCCAGTACTCTTCAAATATTGGAAAATTCTATCATAATATTCCCTGTTCCTTGACGGATCTTCATCTGAACCTTCAGGAACATATATAATCAATCCCTGTCTTGCTCTTGTTAATAAAACTCTATAAGCATTTTTTAAATATCTCTGTCTTTGTTCCTGATTAACATGGTTCCATTTCGTACCCCTGAACTTAAAATAATCAAAGCCATCTCTCGTATATCTAAAATCTGCATCCCAGGCTAATACTGCATAATCGACCTCTAAACCTTGCACTTTAAATTCAGACGCTGCCACTTCTAAATAATACGATGAGTCAACATTATCCTTTCCATTCAGAAACCACCCTACATGATTTATATCTGATGGAACCCATATTCCTTCAGCTCGCAGTCTTTTCCCTTCTGAGCTTGCTAAAAGCCCATACCTTTCTGTCCCACGAGCTTTATCTTTTACCCATTTTTTTGCAATTGCAAAATTCCTTGTCAAAAAAATTGGATATGTTTGTTTAAGCTCATAATAAACACTTTTGGCATCATCTGCCCTTTCATCTAACAGCAATTTCACGAAAAGAGCTAATTTTTCACTTCTGAATGAGCGTAGTGAAACTCCTAAATGCAAATCTGAAATACAATGGTACTCTTGTCCATTCAATAATGTTGGGATATCTAATTTCCCTACATATTCTGTATCTGTAATTTTATCCGACAGATAAATCTTCCAATCGGGATAATTATTTGCTAAAGTTTCAAACCAGTTCTGAATTCCTGCTTCTCCGTTGTATATTTCTTGTCCACCACCCACAAGACAAACTATAACGGCCCAATCTTCATGTCGGTCCATAATGCTAATCAAAAACTCAGGTTCTGACTGATTAAAATCGGGAATCCCTTTTTTTCGCCTCATAAAATCAGCGAGCGACTCTTTGTTCCATGCTCTTTGAGCCTCATCAAAAATAGCTACTTTCTCTACTGGTGCCATATCTGTTGTTAAAGCATCATCTCTAAATTTATGAATAATTTGAATAAAGGCTTTCGTTTCTCGAAGAGCATTTTTCTTAGTTATGCCTTCTCTCTCCGCACGATCTATTGCAAGCGCATTTTGCAAAACATCAACTAGTGGACCATTTCCTGAAAGAAAAACAGCATGTTCATCTTCATTAAAATGATGACGTTCGTTTGCTATATTCAAGCCTGCAAGAGTTTTTCCAGCACCAGGTACTCCTGTAACAAAGCATATAGCTTTTTCGCTATTTTTCTTACACTGATCAATTATATTGGAAATTGCCTCTGTCGTTATTGTTAAATTCTTTGCACCAGCATCATTCCTAGAAATATCCTCGACATCATGTTTTCTATACAAAGCCTGCGTAGCTTCAATGATAGTCGGTGTCGGAGCATATCTTGAATTTATCCACTCCAGTGCAGATAACGACGTATCATTAATTCTCGAAATAGTTTCTCGAATAGTACTTCCAATATTAGTTTTATTACAGAAAAGTGTGCTATGAATATTATCTTCCATACAATAATATTCATTCTGTTTCTCTGCCGCCTTAGTTGAAACATTAATAGGAACAAGATACCTAGTCCTACTTTTATCATGGAAGTATTTCAAATCCAACGCATAATCCATCACCTGATCAGTGGTAGATTTTTTGTACTCTTTATCTCCTACCTTAAACTCTAGGAGAAAAATAATTCCCTCTATTATGCATATCATATCGACCCTATGCCCCATCCTCGGGATAGTATATTCAAAAATAATATCACCTTGAGAAAACTCAATTAATTGTTCCTTTAAAATTTGAATCTCCGATCTCCAAGCCATCTTTTGGAGATCGGTAGTTTCAAACTCGTCATTAATCAATAATTGGCCGAGAACAATCTCATCATCCTCTAATATGAAGTTATTTATAGAATTAAAATAGTATGCTCTTCGGCTCATATGTATCTCCTTATTTCCGCGATAATGCTTTATTAAGCTGACTAGCCAATTTCTTTGCTATAGCCTTTGCCATTATAGGTGGCACCGCATTTCCTACCTGCTGATATTGGTTGTCCTTTGTCCCACAAAAAACGAAGCTATCCGGAAATGTTTGCAAACGAGCTGCTTCTCTTATACTTACTGCTCTGTCTTTTGTCGGATGTACCCACATTGATTTACGCACATTTACTACAGTACCGGACGGCTCATCATATTTTAAGCGAAGATAGATCGTATTCTGCGTTCTTGTAACATCTGTATACGTGTTTGTTTTCATTTCCTCAGATAAGGAATGAAAATTTTGTCCCTGATCTAATGCTTTGAAACGAGCCATAGCTGTTGGTGTCGTTTTAGTTATAATATGATTGTGCAATGTCTCTGAGTCACGAAGTGTTTGCGCCAACTCACTCAAGTCAGTTTTAGCTTGTAGGTTTATGCCACTTTTATCATCAGATACATTATAGACCGGTTCAACATCTTCTAAATCTTTAATAGCATCCTCAACTGTCCTATATGTACCGTCTTTATATTTTCCTTCTGGAAGTTTAACTGCATCTGCAATGTCTTTTCGAATCCCCATTACTACAAAACGCATTCTTTTTTGCGGAGCTCCAAATTGCGTAGCAGATAAAACATCAGCCGAAATAGCATATCCGTCGTCATCATTGTCCCCCTGGAGCTTTGCCTTTAAATAATCAAAAACGGCATATGAACGTATGTTGGCAATCAGCCCTTTATTGTCGGTATAGCTATTAACCACAATATCATTTTCAAATATCTCCTGTGCCTTACTTATCATTCTTTGGTACATAATTGCTGGTTCAATTAATGCCTTGATCTGAGATTCTTTTATTTTCCCAGCGTAAAAATCTATCATTGCATTAAACGCAATCCTATCAGCAACAATGATGGAATCATCCACATCACCCTCGGTGTGCTTCTCTGATATTCTAATTAAGCGCGATCTGTGTTTTTCTAATACATCTTTAAACTTAGTTGCATTCTTAGATGCTTTATAGATAACGTTCAATTCGAGATAATCGAAATCATCCCATTTATGTTGTTCTAGTTCTTGCTCAGATTGCACAATATTAATTGCTCCATCAAACATAAACTCTGTATCAAGTAAAGCCACCTCTGTATTAGCAGTTTCAATCACATTGCTATCCACTAATTCTCGATCATCTTCACATAAATAAAATCTGTGAACATCTGATCTAAGCATACTCACATTTTCCATTACGAATGCTTTTGGTCTTAATTCCAAGATTGCTCTAATATACTGTTGCACCAGGGAATTATTCTGACTAATTGCATGATTCTTTTGCCTATTTGCATTAGAAAATCCCTGACAAGGCGGTCCTCCAATCACAACATCAATATCGCCATATTTTTCTTTTATTTCTGCATAGTTAGCATCTCTAACATCACCAAATACAGCTACTCCCGGATGATTTTTCTTATAGGTTTCCTGCATTGCAGGATTAAATTCATACGCAACTTTTATATCGAATTTTTTTGTTTGCATAAATCCAAGGCTCAATCCCCCGGCACCTGCAAACAAATCTATTGTATTAAACATAGTTCCTCCATCTTACTCTTCAGTATTAAAGCCTTCTTCGGAGGCTTTGCGTAGCAATGCAAGTAAGCGTTTGCATTGATATGTGTTTGGTATTTTAGCAGGCATTTTACATGCAATCGCTAATGCAGATACATCTGTAGGTGTAACCATATGATTTCTAACAACAAACTCCGATAATCGCATCCACATTGCTACAGGATAATTAACAACCGTTGTCTGTGCCTGAATTTCATTTACAACCTTTTGCTCTTTCTTAGCGGATTTCTGTGCAGTCTTCTGTTCATCGATAGTAATTAAACAATTCTCAATATCTTCAGGAATATCAATATGTATCTTCTTTGCATCTTCCCAACAATCATTTCTCTTACACCACTGAGTAACGTTTGCGACTTTTCTTGACGGATCAGTTATTCGCAGAAGGACCAACTCTGCCAATGCTATTAAAACTGTACCCACTTGTTCGGGCACACTCTGCCTATTCCATATCAACATCAAATCAAGTTCTTGTCCTTGATATTGGCTATGTAACAATCTTCTAAATTGTGCCAATGTGTAATATATGATATTTGCACGATATCCACCCTCGTACCAAGGCTGTTTTGGTATAGTCTTCTCTAAATATTGGAACAAAAGAATCAAGGCTACAGTAGTTTGGAAATATCTCTCATTAAACTGCTCCTCATTTGCATTCCATTGCTCATCAATGTACTCTGCAAACGAATTAAAATTGGTCTGCGCCCCCTTACTTACAACCTGAGGGAATCCTCTCCATGTATTCTGAACCTTTGCAAGATCTGTTTTCTTAATTACCTTATTTTTAGGATGTTGCAACTCAAATTGTTTTTTCTTTGCAGGTGTCAAGCGCATTTGTTCTTGCAGATATTGTCCTCTTGCTCTTTCATAAAACCATTTTGTTTCATACTGTGTACCTTCAGATGCCGGTGCAAATAGATGTCTTGATATTTGTTCCATACGACGATGAAATGGATGAGATGCAAAAAAGTCTGCATCACTAACCTTATTCTGACTGTTTGATGATCTAGAAATATTTCTGATCAACTCGTCTGACTCTTCTGGTGTTGATTCATCAATTGAAGTCAATTTCATTTGCACAAAAACAGATGACAAATCTGCTTTGTCTTTATATCTTGCATTTGAAATAGAGGCCGTTGTCTGTCCACCATTAATAATCTGAAAATCTCTAACAAAGGTGATAAATCTTCCATGGTTTGTATCTTCTATCTCAACATCCATTACAGTTGCTGATATTCCGTTATTAAACGCAAAAAACATCTGCGGATTGTTCAAGATAGTCCCTCTTATTTTCTTATTGACCGCCACTTTAGTAGATAAGAATGATCTGACATTTCCCTCCAAAAGTTTACTTCCATATTTGTCATATATATCAGCCAAAACAGTTCCAGGAATTATTCCCAGATAGCTACTGTACTGTTCTGTAGACGCTGAGCTAGCTTCTATACACGGAATACCTTCACCACAATATTCCTTAAAGTCAATCTCAATAATCTGACGGCCTTGCTCTGAACAACAGACTCTGAACAAACGATCAATATCCCATATCTGACCTTCTACCGGAATAGAATTATAATCATCAATTTCTACTGTCTTTATAGCAGCACTCATATCTGCATCGGTAAATACAAGAAAACGATATTTACGAATCGCCTTTTTGTTATACCTTAAAAGATCTACTAAGTCTGCACATGGTGTACTCATCTCTATTTCTTGATATAAATTAGTTGTCAATGCTGCATCAAGAAATTTCATAAGCAAGCCAAAATCCTTATTCGCAACTGTTCCGGTAAGTCGGCGTTCCAAATCATTACCATCAAAATCCGCAATAATAAGATTCATCGTATTATCGAATTCATCGTATACATAACCGTCTACTCTATAATTACTACGCCCACTTTTTCCTTTATAAAAAGACGGTGTGAAATCTGATAACGCCTCAGCATCAATTAGATACTGTGCCATATTATCTACAAAGGATGCACATGACCCTTCTCCTGTAACTGCTGCTGCAGTTTTTATACTCTCTATAAAATCTTTTTTAAATTCGGTAGAATCCATGCTAACATCCCCCCATTTTCGTTACTTTTCCCAGCTTTTTATACTAGGGATATCTATCTGATAAACAGCATTCGTTATTTCTGTCGGAATATCAACTCTCCGTATTCTCGGAAATGATTCATTTACAGTGTATATTTGCTTTGAGGACACACTAAAATGCTGTTTATCATATTCTTTCATGTCAATATAACCTGCGGCGCCAAGTTTTAATATTAGCTCATCTGGATTTTCGCCGCGTCGTAAAATCAACTCTATTACCTCATGAACCAATCCATATAACGTGAATGATTTTGGTTGATCCGGTGCGCATTTATCGATACGATAAACAACCAATTCTCCTTCGTCATTTCTATCTAATTGCTCAACAGAAGAAATTGATATTTCTGAAGATGAAGCACCTGTAGATTTAATCTCATGCCAACAATCTGCATATACAAAATCTTGATCTGCTCCTTCTGAACCAACCCAGCCAGCTAAAGCAACAGACGGTAGCATTCTATTTTCTATTTTTTCCTTCAGGAACAACAACTCTCCAATGAGACCTTTCTGTGTATTACTACCTAATACCGCATTACTTTTATGGTCTAATAGTTTTAACCATGCGTTATATCTGCGCAATACTTTAAGCAATGCAATATCATCAGTTTCCACATTGGAATACTCGATAATATCTCCTGCCATTGTTATGAAAACATCTTCCTGTTTTCGATCCATCAATGTAAAGGAAATTGCATATTTTCCATCCTTCCTCTGATTACATGAAGCATCGATACTTTTTGACGAATCTATTTTTTTAATTGCCTTTTGGCTCACTATTACGACAGACTTATGCTCCGGTGTTGCATATCGAACATACCACTCAAGCGGATGCTTTACAGATAATTTCAATGCTCCACCAGAATAGTAATTAATAGTATTCCATTTTTCTCTTAATTCATTTTCTTTACCACTCATTACATATCCTCATCGTCATCATAATTGTCATAAACGTCCACCCAATTTCGCCACTCAATTAAGTTAACCTTATAATTTGCAGTTTCAGTGGATCCACTAGTTTTAGGGAGTCCCACTCCTAACGCGAATAAAAATTCAGGTAAATCTTTATTCTCAGACTTTGAATAATCGGCTTGTAATATATGTAGCATTAAAATAGGATCTCTGCCAGCTAGCAGATACGCTTTGTCCGGAATATTTTTCTTTTTCTCATTTTCTGGTATGGATCTATATGCTTCTTCCACATCTTGAATCTCTTTTTTCGTTAATCCAATTCGCGTACATCCACCAGCTCCAACACGTAACTTAGTACCACTCACACTGATCATTTTCTTATCAGCTAAAATTTTTCTTTTTTCTGTTCCTTCGATCTCTAATATTTCTTCACCACACTGCAACGGCTCATCGTATGGAATACCGGTTCCAGATTTTATCAATACTACATCCCATCCATTGCTCCAATGATGACTCTCTATAAATTCCGCAAGTGCCCTACCATTGAAACTCAAATGCCATGGATTTGTCTCGAAATCTAGCAATAATTGAGCAATATTATCCCCAGGAACATTTTTCCAGTAATAATGTCCTCTAGTACGCTCTTCATCAAAAAATCTATTTCCAATACTACTCAATGAATTTACAAAATTCTTGAATGCTGTCTCATTTGAAGCCAAAATGTTTTTTGATGCTTTTAATCTAGGTGTCTCAAGTAAATTACCAGAGACTGTAACAGGACACGTCAAATCAGTTGCTGTACGCATTTTGTTTCGCGCGGTCACGATTAATGCGCCAGGATCTTGTCGAACTTTCAGACCAAAGTCTCTAGGAGTTTGATTCGCGTTTCTCATTTTCGAGATTTCTTCCTTAAGTCCAGCTGTTGCTCTAGTAATTTGTCCGTACCAATCGATTGCTTCTGGTGTCATCCATACCTTTGCAACATCCCCATAGTTTGGTCTATATCCGAACCAACGTCCCATCTGCAACAAAGTATCATACATCTTTGTATTACGATGGAAATATGTTACGCCAAGGCCCTCTAATGTCAACCCTCTAGACATACTATTTCCACCTACTGCAATCACTCGTAAACCATCATTCTTATGATTAAAATAGTCTAAGCTCGCAGCACCAGTTTTCATATTTACCGCACGAACTTCAATAGGGGAAATTGCCTTATGCAAATAAATTTTAATCAGTTTTTCCCATTCTATTCCCACAATTTCGCTCAAATGATACTTGTCCCAAACAACATGCATTGCTTTTATGTTTCTGATTTTTTCACTTTGAGAAAGTGGTAATTTAGCATAGTTTCTAACATCCGATTTCACCTGATCTAACCAAACATTCAGCATTTCTTGTATCTGATTTTGAACATTGGTATAAAGGCTTATATGTACCATCATAGATCTATGTTCTGTAAAATCACCTCTACAGTCACGAATTGCATTTAGCAACAAGAAATAATATGCGGCTTCATATAGATCCTCTGGTAAATCTTCTACCACAAAGTCTTTTTTATGTTTCGGAGGGAAGCACGCTTCTAACTCTTCTATATCAATCTCTTGGAGCATGTGATCGCTATCAGAATTTTCACCAAATATCCTATCCGCGCCAATATAATTAGTAGGAGCAGACAACGCATAAATAAAATCAGCTGGAAAGAGATCATCGTCTTTTTCCGGATCAATAAAAATATTTGCAAAAGGCGTTGCTGTAATACCTAAATAAGTAGTTTTACTGAATAAATTCAATAAACGTCTGATACAGTCATTAATTGCAGCAGGCTGAGAATCTTCGTCTTTCGTATTAACTGATGCGTTGTCAGCCTCATCATCAATTAGCATAAGCGGAAGATCAATCTGTCCAGCAACATTTTGCGTATTATTATCTGACAGCCACTTGATTAAGTTATTCAAAATCCTTTTATTCTTCTTCACCACTAAAATAACAGGACAATTAACATTTTCGATGCCCAAATTATTGTTTCTCAGAATACCGCTATCAAAATCTTTAGTTACAGAAGTAAACGCAACGATTTTTTTATCTGTTCCATATCTTCCTACTCCGACCGGCTGATTCTTTATACCCTGTTCAGCTTTAGGATCCAGATAATATTCGCTCTTTCTCCCGGTGCATTCGGCATCTAATCTTTCTTGTGTTTGCTTACGTAAGTTCTCCTGCATACCAGCTAAAACAATAATAATTCGATAACCAGTATCTGCTGCTTTGTTGCAAATAGCTGTGTAATTAGCCGTTTTACCAGACTGCACGTCACCAAGCACCAGCCCTTTTATTGCAAAATGATCTTCTGATGGATCGCCACATAAATCTAATATTTCATCAGAAACTTTTCCTAGATTTGTTGTAACTCTTGGATTCCAATGTTTAATTTCTTCCAGATACTTCTTGTATCTATTCCAAAAGAAGAAATCGAAATCTGCTCTCTTGGAAGGCAACCAGGACTGATGCCCGTTATTACAATCGTTAATATATACTCCTACATCCATCTGGATGACTAATGATTGCTTGAGTCTAGAAATCATCTCTGCGAATTCATCATCTGAAACCGGCATAATAGGTGCATTTGTATTTCTTAACAAAGTTGCTTTCTCCAAAAATTCATCTTCTGTAGGTGGAACTTCCTTATAAAGATTGTTAACAACTGCGGAGATTACACTTTCTAATTGTTCGACATTTGGATTAATCATTTTTCAAAATCTCCTCCTTAAGTTTCTCTACTATATCAAGATGTGACGAATAAGGGTCAATACAAGCAATGGCATCAAGCAGACTACATTTTTCTTGCTTATCAGCACACATCGTAATCATTTCCTGTAGTGATTTTACTATTTCTACATCTGACTGCTCATTATCATTGGTAATTTGCTCATCATTATTCAAATCCACATATAATTGATTAAGAGGCAATCCTATCTCAATCTGTTGCAACAACGCATTTAATGACACCTCTATATCGGGATGTGCTTTAATCATTTGTTGCACAAGTGGATGCTCGCGATTAACTTCATAATAAAATCCGCCTTGCTTATTTTTCATGCGGTTCCAAACGTGAGTTTCTGTATCACTTATTTCCTTTTTACCTCTGAAAGTCCACGTTCTTTTGCTCCGTTCAGCAATTTGATTAATAATTATCTCCAAATTCTTTCTAACTTCTGCTGGAGGCAATGCGGACGATTTCTTTATGTCTAGAGTCCACAGATCATCTAATGTGTTTGGGATATCAACACGGATTCTGGCAAGTTTTGATAAGTCTCCTTGCCTCATCATTCTGAACCAAGTACCCCAAACCAACAATCTTTTGTTCCTGTATACATAAAACCCTTGTTGCTTTCGAAGTCCATCCTTCCCGCCAAGCATTTTAATTTCATCTGATGTCAGCTTAGATATGTGAGGAAGAATATACGGTCTCACTAATATCTTATTGCCCTGAATAACTAATGTTTCATCATCCATGGCTTGAACACTTTTCTCCGTCAAAAATGGGTCAATTCCTTTAATTTTTTCTCCGTTAATTGACAGTTTAAGTTTTGTGATCCCTGATTCACCCGCTAAATATCTGTGGTAAACAAGAGAAAGATGATCTCTGACTCTATCAATTTTACGTCCTAACGATAGTTCAAAATTGATCTCGCCAGCCTTGAGACGATCTAATTTTTGCCAGACTACTAATGTGCCTGATTCGTATTTTATCAATTCATCAAACTGAGGTATTTGTTGGATATCTTCCTCATCAAGAACATTTAAGGACCAATCTCCTACTTCTGTAACATGATCTATATCCCATTGACGTCCTTCCAAATTATCTCCTTGCTTAGAAATGACAGTCAGACATCTACACTGAGATAAAGATGCAGTTTTTAGTCCTAAGCCAAAGCGTCCTAAATCTTTTTTATCCCTTTCTTCAGTTGGATTCTTACTTCCATATTGCATTGCAACATCAATTTCTTCTTCGGTCATTCCTTTTCCATTATCGAGAATTGCAATATATGCACCGTCTAACGGAAAAAAATAGATATCAACATTCTTTGCATTCGCTGCGATACTGTTATCAATAATATCTGCCACTGCAGCCTCAAGAGAATATCCAATAGCCCTTGTTGACTCAATTAAAGTAGGCGCATAGGGCGGCAAACTTTTTGTTTTCATTTGCAGATCCCTTCCTTAGCTAAACGAGCGTTTATTCATTTTCACCTGGTATGAATTCCATAATATCCCCGACATCACATTTGAGTTCGTTACAGATTTTTGCTAATACTTCTGTAGTAACATTTGACAAGTATCGGCGTACCATTTCCAATAAACATTCCCTCTCTGAAGGCTCTCAGCATAGAAATCGACGTATCATCTATAAGGCCACTATTCTTGTCTTCAAGAAGCAGGTCAATCGGTGTTGTAATCTCTTTAGAGGACAATTGTTCTATTCCTCTTTGAATCATCGCAATTCTCTCCGGGTCCGTTTCATCATCTATTACAACTGAACTATTGAGAATACTTAAACTTGCCGCTATCATTAATGCGCTCCGCCTTGCTGTATCTAATAAGAGTTCTACTTCCTCTGGAGAGAGCGCATATTTCTTCTCTTCCTGATTTTCAACCTTGTTAACAACTTCAATCTCACTTGCCTTAGAGGTATTTTTCTGCTCAGCGATGATTTGAGTAGCTTTTATAGGCTTATCCGAATCTTTTATCGCAGATATAAATAGTTTGATATTTTCTCATCCAGCCTTCATTTTTGCTTTGGCTACTGGAACGGCTTTCTCTTCTATCCACATCTCTGCTTTTTCAGTTCCATATTCAAGTAACTGCGTAGTTGCATTCCTAATCACAGGAATAACAACTTCATCAACAAGTCGTTCTCCCAGAGAACGCTCTTCTTGTGGAACTTAAACATATTCAGTTCTTACTAATTCTTCTTCGTCGACTTCTATCAAATCAACGGGACCACTTAAATCATTATTGTCATCTGTAAATTGCAATGCAGATTTCGTTCCATCCGGATTCACTTTTGTATTTAAGTGGCTACCATCTTTACGAACTACTCTATAAAGCTTATCATCTGTATGTTTTTCAGCCATACTCCAAACCCTCCTGTTATCTATTCCACTGTCAAGTTTGCCCCTTAGTATCGAGTGGCTTGAACTGCGGTCAGCCTTGTTATCTATTTCACTGCCACAACCCCTGACATCTAATCCACAACCTAAACCCTACCACTCAATTTCCGTTGCCCGGCATATTCGCTTAGTGGATATGTTTCCATATAAGAAAGCCGAGCTTTTCGCAAGGCTCCTCTGATGATGCTCACCTCACAAAAAGCCCGGAAATACGCCACTTTTTGGCCCTTATTTATCTTTTCTTGACAGCAAACAGACCGCCTCAGTATGATGGGTTTGGGGGAACATGTCAACGGGCTGGACTTTTTTAGTTTCGTAGCCTCTCGTTTTCATGTATGCCAGGTCTCTTGCCAAGGTTGCCGGGTTGCACGACACGTAGACGACGCGTTTCGGTTTGACGCTTGCAATGGCGTTCAGAACTTTTTCCTCACAACCCGCTCGGGGGGGATCGATGACAATGACATCGGGTTTTACACCGCTTCTCAAGAGTTCGGGAAGTTTATACGCCGCATCGCCGCACATAAAATGAGCGTTCTTCACGCCGTTGTCCTTTGCGTTTTTTACGGCATCTCGAATGGCCGGTTCGACGATTTCAATACCGTAGGCAAACTTGGCTCTTTTGGCTAAAAATAGGGTAATGGTTCCTGTGCCGCAATATACGTCCACTACCGTTTCGTTTCCTTTAAGGTCCGCATAGGACAGAGCCGTATCGTAGAGTTTTTGGGCCTGTTCGCTGTTTACCTGAAAGAAGGATTGAGCCGATATTCTGAAACTCAAGTCACCGATGGAGTCGGAAATAGTCGGACTTCCGTAAACGACCTTCGTCTTGTTTCCCAAGATGACATTTGTATGGCGAGAGTTAATGTTCTGAATGACGCTCGTCAGCCCCGGCACATCTTTGCGCAGCATTTGTACAAGTTCTTTCATATGCGGCACCATGGGTACGGCCGTGACAATACAAACCATGATCTCACCCGAATGAACGCCGGTCCTACCCATAATATGACGGACAATTCCCGTCCCTTTGTCTTCATCATAGGCGGGAATTTTATAGTCCTTCATCCACTGCCGAACGACGGGAATGATTTCGTTATTGCCCCCTTTTTGAATGGGACAGGCATCAATGTCGATAATGCGATGGGATTGTTCGGCAAAGCAACCGATGTGAACGGTCTTCTTTTCGCCCCCTACGGGAAGCTGCATTTTATTTCTATAGTTCCACGGCCGCTCGGAACCCAAGGTCGGTAAGACGGGAATATCCTTCAGCTTACCGATATGCTCTACGGCATCTTTCACTTGCCTCTGTTTTTCTACCAGCTGCCCTTCATAAGAAAGGTGCTGCAACTGACAGCCGCCGCAATCGGCATAGACCGGACAAGAAGGCTTCACGCGATGAGGTGAAGCCTTCTGTATGCGCTCCGGCCGGCCGACGGCATACTGCTTTTTTACGTACGTAATGCGTGCCGTCACGGTTTCTCTCGGCAGGGCCCCGTCGACAAAGACCGTGAAATTTTCCATCCGTCCTACGCCTTCGCCGCCCGCACCGAGCCTTACTATATCAATGGTATATGTTTTCCCTTTTTCCACAGGGACCTTGAATTTCTCCGCCATGACAACTCCCGTCTATTCTTCTATGACTTCCCCGATTACAGGCTCTTCTTCTACGTTTTTGCCCGCTTCAATGTGAAAGGCCTTACGAATGCGTTCCTCATAAGGCCTTATATCCGTACGTGCCGTAGCATAGACCGTACAGAGCGGGTCTCCTTCCGCTACGGTATCGTAAATTTCCTTATGAAGGGCAAGACCCGTATACAGCTCGATAGGGTCTTCCTTGTGAGCCCTGCCGGCGCCCAATTCCATGGCAACGGCTCCCAGGCCGCGTCCGTCGACGGCTGTAACGACACCGCTCTTTTCGGCTCGTATTTCACGCGTATTGACAGGCTCCGTCAGAGGGCGTACGCCTATAAAGGACGCATCGCCCCCCTGGGCTTCCAAAAAATCTTTGAATTTTTTAAGTCCCGAGCCGTCGTCGACATGAGCCTGTAAGATAGCCTTGCCTTCTTCTACGTTAGCCGCTTTTCCGGCGGCCTTCAGCATGTAGGCACCTATAGTGAGGACCACTGCCGTCAGCCTCTTACCGCCCGTCCCCGAAAGGACCTGAACGGCTTCGTCGATTTCCAGGCTGTTGCCGATACTCATGCCCAAGGGCGCATCCATGGACGTAAGGACGGCCGTCGTCGGTTTTCCGGCAAGTTTACCGATGCGCACCATGGCCCGGGCCAGTTCTTCAGCTTTCTCGCGAGTTTTCATAAAAGCGCCGTCGCCGTATTTTACGTCCAGGACGATGGCCTGTGCTCCGCCGGCCAGTTTTTTGCTCATTACGGAACTTGCAATAAGGGGAATGCTCTCTACCGTTCCCGTTGTATCACGAAGAGCGTACAAGAGCTTGTCCGCCGGCGCCAGTTCCGCCGACTGGCCGATGACGGCGATGCCGATTCGATTTACTTGGTTAAAAAATTCGCCTTTTGTCAAGGATATGCGAAAGCCCGGCACGGATTCCAGTTTATCCAGAGTCCCGCCCGTGAAACCCAGGCCTCGGCCGCTCATCTTGGCCACCTTTACGCCTGTCGCCGCCACGAGAGGCGCCGTAATGAGGGTCGTCGTATCGGCGATGCCTCCCGTGCTGTGTTTATCTACTGTAATGCCCTTTATGGGCGACAGATCGACGACTTCCCCCGAATCGCGCATGGCCGTCGTCAATGCCGCCGTTTCTTCATCACTCATGCCTTTAAGATACACGGCCATGAGCCACGCCGCTGCCTGATAATCCGTCACGTTTCCCTGCGTATACTCTTTTATAAAGCGGTTGATTCGAGACGCGCTATGCTCTTTACCGTCCCTTTTTTCTTCTATAAAGTCTACGGGCCACATAGTCTACCTCAGTTCTGCCAAAAACGACGTACCGAATGCCAGCGTCCCCGCGTCAAAATTATCCATAACGGTCTGTCCCAGATCCGCATAGGTTTTGCGCGTTCCCAAGTCCGTACTTTGCGTAAGGCCCGGGCTGTACACGACGAGGGGGACTTCTTCACGCGTATGGTCCGTGCCCGCCGCCGTCGGGTCGTTGCCGTGGTCGGACGTGATCAGGAGCAGTTCATCTTCCCGTAGCTGCGGCAAAAATCCGCCCAACATGGCGTCGAAGTCCTCAAGGCATTTCGCATACCCGGCGGGATCGCGGCGATGACCGTACATGCTGTCAAAATCGACGAAATTGGCCATGAGAAGCCCTTCCGTGTCTCTGTGACGCAGGAGTTCACGTGTCAAAACCTCCATGTCTTCCCGATTGTTCGCCGTGTGGTAACTTTCGGTCAAATCGATATGAGCATAGATATCGCCGATTTTACCGACGCCTACGACAGCATACCCCTTTTCTTTTAAATACGAAAAGACCATCTTTCTGTCGGGCAGGCGGCTGTAGTCCTGTCTGTCGCCGGTACGGACAAATTTTCCCGGTGCGCCCACAAAGGGACGGGCAATGACGCGGCCCACTTCATACGGGCCGACGCATACTTCCTTACGCGTCACTTCGCAAATGCGATAGAGCTCGTCCAGCGGGATGACGTCCGTATGAGCGGCAATCTGAAAAACGCTGTCCGCCGACGTATAGACGATAGGATTACCCGTCTTTATATGTTCGGGACCGAGGCGTTCAATGATTTCCGTTCCCGACGCCACTTCATTGCCGAGCCAGCCGCAGCCGGTCTTTTCCGTAAAGGTGTCGAGCAGTCCCTGCGGAAAGGCGTCATAAAATACGGGAAAGGGATTTTCCACGGGATTACCCATAAATTCCCAGTGTCCGCTCGTCGTATCCTTGCCGTTGGAAATTTCCCGCATTCTGCCGTATGAGCCGACGACGGCCGTACCGGTCGGGCGGATATGGGCCGCCTTTTCCCAGCCGAGACGGCGCAGGTTCGGCACCTTGATCCCGCCCGGTACAGCTTCATCAATATGTTTCAGCGTGTCCGCACCGGCATCGCCGAAGCGATCCGCATCAGGCGCGCCGCCGGCGCCGACACTGTCCGTAATGATAACGACAATCCGTTTAAATTTCATTGTCCCGCCTCCTTCAAAACAATCCGGGTATATCGAAATATTCAAATTAAGCAGCCGCTGCCGACGATTCCCGCCGCCGTCTTCTTTTTTTACAATGCCGTTATCTACGCCAGGACACTGTTAAAGAGATATTTTAATATATTAAATCCTTTCTCCAGCTCTTCTACACTGTCCGGCGAACAGACGGCCACGCGCAGGGCGGATTGTTTTATCATGCCGCCTACGAAAAAGCGTTCCGCGCAAAGCACTTCCAGCCCATGTTCTCCGGCAAGCCTTTCAAATTCATACCCGCTCCGTCCTTCCGGCAACGGTATCCATTGAAACAAAGCATGCGGATTGTCGGACGTATATTCAGGAAAAAACGTATAATAAAGAGCGTTGCGTTCTTTTGACAATTCATTTTTCCGTTTAATGATGTCTTCCGCATCCCCGCTCAAAATAAGTTCATCAACAATTTCAGCATTAAACGGCGGAATGTGGACATTTATACTGTTGAAAGCGAGCAAAATCTCTTTGATAAAACGATCCGGCACAACCATATACGCAACGCGCAGCCCTGTAAATAAAGCTTTTGACAACCCGTGCACGTAAACCGTGTTCTCAGGGATCAGCGTAACTAACGGAGGCAACGGATTGCCGTCTGTAAACGCATATGTATCATCTTCAATTAAAAGAAGCCGATACTTCACGATAATTTCAACCAGAGCGGCCCGCCGCTTCGGGCTTAATGTGACGCCGGTCGGGTTATTGGACACGGGAATGAGGTAGATACCCTTAATCCGGCACTGCCCGCACTTTTTCAGCAGATCATCGGGACGTATTCCTTCATTATCGGACAGTAAGGGTACAAGCTCAATCTTGAAGCGATGAGCCAAGGCGATAAAATTTATATACGTGAACGAATCCACAGCGATTTTATCACCTGCCTGAAATACGGTCAGAAAAAGAAGTACCAAGGCATTCTGCGTTCCGTAAGTTAAAAAAATATTTTTTTCAGATACGTTAAGAAAATATTTCTTCAACCAATACTGGGCCGTTTCTTTAAACCGCCCGCCGTCGGCAACAGTATTACCTCTCAACAGTTTATCAACAGACTGTCTTTGCAAAAGCCGTCCGGCCGCGTCGGATACTATGGAATTTAATTGCCTATACGGCCGCAGATTCCCGCAAGGAATAAGCGACCTGTTTTTCAGTAATCCCAGCGGCGTTACTTTATTGGGAGCTACAAAAGTTCCCTTCCCGATAACCGCATAAATAAGGCCTTTTCGCTCACAGATCTTAAACGCTCTTGTAACGGTGCTTAAATTAATATCTAGGAAATCCGCCAATTCCCGCTGCGGCGGCAATTGCGTCCCGGCACTCAAATATCCTCCGGCAATATCTGTTTCCAAGAGCGTAGCCAAGCTAAGATACAGCGGCGCCTGCAACCGTTTTTTATCAGGTTTCCAGGTCATGGGATAATATTCAAACGAATTGACCGGCATGAATCTTTCCTCTAAATTGTCCTGCCTACAATTTTACGGGCACGGAAAAAACAATTTCTCTTTATAATAACAAGTAATAGAATTGTACGCCTAAATTGTATCATACCGAAAAGGGGAAAATAAATGGCCGATTTAACCGAAGGAAATGAATTAAAGACCATACTGTACTTTTCCGTCCCTATCTTTCTGGGAAACATATTTGAACAGTTATACAATGTAACGGATGCCGCCATTGTCGGGAATTTTATAGGTACGGAAGGTCTTGCCGCTGTCGGCGCCGGCGCTCAAATAGTCACGTTAACCGTATTTCTTTCCACAGGTATTTCAATCGGGGCAAGCGTGTTTATTTCCCGGCTCTACGGCTCGAAGCAATTTGAGGATATGAAGGAAGTGCTTGACACAAATTTGATCTTTACGGTACTGTTGGCCTTTATTCTGACCGTTTTGGGGATCCGCTGTTCCACGATCTTTTTAAAATGGTTAAGTGTCCCTCCGTCTCTGTTGTCCGATGCGGATACGTACTTAAAAATTATTTTTTCAGGACTGGTCCCGCTTTTTGCGTATAATACGCTGGCTAACAGTTTAAGAGGGGTCGGCGACTCCAAAACACCGACTTATATTCTAATAAGCTCCGTCTGCTTAAACGCTTTTTTAGACATCATTTTTATTGCCGTGTTCCGTTACGGCACTGCCGGCGCCGCCATAGCGACCGTACTGGCCCAGCTCTTTTCTTTTATCACTTGTTTACTCTATATGAATCGAAAATATCCGGAACTGGCGCTCCATTTATTTCACTTAAAATGGAACCTGCGGAAATTATGCTCATCGTTAGCTGTCGGCATACCCGCCATGCTGCAGCAAACTTTTATCGGTTTCGGCTTTCTCGTCATTCAATTTCTGGTCAACAGTTTCGGAACAACGGCCATCGCGGCGTATACGGCAGCCTCTAAAGTAGATACTATCGCG
>ERZ773003.561-NODE-561-length-26860-cov-4.961239_pt1 | contig 26860 bp, 19 predicted proteins | sample MGYA00580668_ERZ773003 | MGnify/ENA primary metagenome ERZ773003 (study PRJEB29015, sample SAMEA2738002) | human oral metagenome | biome: human oral; feature: human-associated habitat; material: dental | place: China | collected 2126 ...
TGTTCGTCAATCACCACAAACCCCAGCTTGTGATACGCCACTTTTTCCTGGATCAGCGCGTGCGTGCCAACCACTACGTTGATGTTGCCGCTCGCTAAATTATCCAGCAGCTGCCGCCGCTGAACGCCCTTGACGTGCCCTGTCAGCAGCGCCACCGACACGCCAAATGGCGACAATAATTCATCCAGCGTTTTGGCGTGCTGAGTCGCCAAAATCTCCGTCGGCGCCATGATAGCTGTCTGAAAACCAGCCTGTGCCACCTCCGCCGCCACCAGTCCAGCAACCACGGTTTTACCTGAGCCGACATCACCCTGCAACAAGCGGTTCATCGGATGCTCAGACTCCAAATCTTGCAAAATCTGCCAGGCCGCGCGGCGCTGCGCGTTGGTCAACGGAAACGGCAATTGCTCAACAAATTGCTTAACAACTGGCTGATTGAACGGGATGCGCCAGCCGGCCAACTTGGTTTGTTCCTGCTTATTCAATTGCGCTGCCAAAATCATTTCAAACAACTCTTCAAACGCCAAGCGCTCACGGCCGCGGGCAATTTCCTCGTGATTGTTGGGCGCGTGGAGAAACTTGACGGCTTCGGCGCGGCTGACTAATCGTTGTCGCTGGACGATGTGCTGCGGCAACGTCTCGGGCAAAAATTCCATGATGGGGCGCAAATTCTTCAGCAAATCCTGCACGGTTTTGGGGCGAAGGTTTTTGATGGATTTGTAGACAGGATGGATGCCCGACGTAGGCTGGGCGTCGGACGCATCGGTTTGCTTGGCGAGCTCGACGGATGGATTGCTGATTTGATAGCTGTTATATTGCATGCCGAACTGGCCGGAGAACATAAACTCGGCATCCGACTTTAGCTGGGATTCGCGGTATTGTTGATTGAACCAGACGGCCTTGACCTTGCCAGAATCATCGGCCAGCACCGCCGTGGTAATCCTCAGGCCTCGGCGGACAATCCGCGTGGAAATCGATTCGCAGCGCGCCCGCACTGTCACTTTACCCGGCTGAAGATCAGCAATGTTGACCGCCGCCGAATAATCATCATACGCCCGTGGCAAAAAGTTCAGCGCGTCTTCAACCATCGCCAAGCCAGCAGCACTCAACGCCGCCGCTGTCTTCGGCCCAACACCTTTAATTTTTTCCAGTGATGTTGTCAGCTTCATCTACGAAACAGAGTTGATGCCTTCCAGCGCGTAGGCGGTATCTTCCCAGCCTCTCACTTCGATTGAGTCAACGCCCATTTGCTTGACTGGAAAATCATTGCCGCCCTCTTGTAATTTATCGCCAAAGAATAACATCTCCTCCTTTGACCAGCCGTTCAACTCAAGCAGCTTACCAATACCATAGGCTTTATCAATTCCTGGCAGCGTAATATCAGTACTAGTTGTACCGCCAATCCTCACCTCCAAACCAGGCAATTTCTTTGCCACCTTGTCGCGATATACCGGACGGACATCCTTATACTTTTCTGCCCAGGCATACTTATCTTCTGGCGACGCCTGCTGACCCAGTGCCGACATGGTAATCTGACTGTGGCGATCCTCAATAATTTCACCCGCAGGATTATCGCACCAAATGCCCATCTCCCTGGCAACCTCTTCCAGCGCCATAGTTATCTGAGTTTTTTGCTCATCGGATAAATCATTCGCGTACTGAATTTTCCACTCGTCATCAGCAGTATCAAATCGATAATATCTAGTGCCGCAAGTCGGCATTGCATGAAATCTTTGAAGCAATTCAGGCTGGACATTAAGCCGATCAATCACCTGCTTTTTAATCTGTTGGAATGTGCCGCCCGTAATGACGCACACATCATAATTTTCAAGCAACTGGCTAAGAATGCCGGCCATCCGATCACTAATTGGCGACTTGGTAATGGCTAGCGTGTCATCCAGATCAAACCCGATAATTTTTTTCACTCTTCTCCCTCCATAATTAACACAAATGTATTTTTACCTTTTTTCAGTAGCGACGTAGTGTTGACAGCTTGGTCTTCGGCTATTTTTTCGCCGTTGAGGCTGATAGCGCCAGATTTCAATAGGCGTTTTGCCTCGCCGTTGGAGCTGACCGCCCCGGAAACCACCAACGCTTCAATCACGCCGACACCGACATCAACACGCGGAATTTCTTGAGCCAAAGCATCTAAATCATCGTCTGACAATTGCCGAAAATCGCCGCCGCCAAACAATACTTCGGTCACCCGCTCCACTGATTCGCGCCGATTGACGCCGTGGACGATGTCGGTGACTTCGCGCGCCAAGACTTTTTGAGCTGAGCGTGCACCTGGATTGACCGCGTGATTTTCAGCAATGGCCTCAATAGTATCACGGTCAAGCATGGTGAAAATCTTCATATACTCAATGGCACTTTCGTCGTCAACGTTCAGCCAGAATTGATAGAACTTGTAGACGCTGGTTTTGTTTTCGTCCAGCCAGACGGCACCGCCTTCGGACTTGCCAAATTTGCGACCAGTCGACTTGTTGATAAGCAACGGTGCGGTCATGGCGTAAACTTCGGTATTTTCTTTTTTGCGAATCAATTCCACGCCTGAGAGCAAATTACCCCATTGATCAGAACCGCCGATTTGCAAATTGACACCATAATGTTTGAACAGATGCCAGAAATCATAACCCTGCAGCAACGTGTAAGTAAATTCCGCAAAACTCAATCCCTTGCCGTTGTCGATGCGTGCCTTGAAAAATTCACGACCGATCAAGTCTGCCATGTTGAAATTCTTGCCAATGTCGCGGAGAAATGGTAATAGTTCCAGATTACCCAACCAATCCGCATTATCCACCAAGGTAAAATCGCGTCCCGCAAATATTTGCGACACCTGCGCCTTCAACGCTCGTTTGTTGTGCTCAATTTCCGCATACGGCAGCAGGCTCCGCTCCTCAGTATCGCGCATATCGCCAATCATACCAGTGCCGCCGCCAACCAGCAGAAACAACTTGTGACCGCGCTCCAAAAAATGCCGCACCATCATGTAAACCGCCAAGTGCCCGACATGCAGACTATCCGCCGACGGATCTGTCCCCAAATAGAGCGTAAAATTCTCCGAATCAATAAGCTTGTCGTCCTTAAATGTAGTCTGATTCCAGAACCCGCGCCATTGTAGTTCTTCTGATAGTTTCATATCGCTCCTTTTCTATATATTTAGTATAGCAATTTTATAATTGAAGCGAAACATATGCGTGATATAATAGGATTGTGAAGAGGAAAACTACGATTAGCACCGCCGGACACGGCTCAAGCAATAAGAAATCTCCGTCAAAACGGATGAATTTATATGCCAATTTGGCGCAAAAACATCGAACAAAGAAAGATAAGGAGGCGCGCGAACGGGCAGAATATTTGGCAACTTTACCAAAACACCCCGTCAAGCGATTCTTTTACCGCCTACACCCAAAACGCCTAGCTAAATATTGGTTTTCTAAGCGTGGCGGATTGATGGCCTTGAAAATCCTTGGCGTTGGCGTCCTATTGATGCTACTGCTTATCGGTGGTATGTTTGCTTATTTCCGTAAAGACCTTGATAAGATTCGTCCTGGCGAACTGGCTAAACGCGTCCAAACTACCGTCACCAAATATTACGACCGCAATGATAACTTACTCTGGGAAGACAAAGGGACAGGAAACTATCAATTGGTCGTTGAAGCCGATCAGATTAGTGATTATTTAAAGAAGGCGACCGTTGCGATTGAGGACCGTGACTTTTACAAGCACCACGGCATTAGCCTCAGCGGCATAATGCGTGCTATGCTTTCGACTGCTTCACGACGCCAAGTCCAAGGTGGTTCAACTCTGACCCAGCAGCTAGTCAAGCAGGTCTTCTTCGCCGACGAAGCTGGCGACCGTTCGATTAGCGGCATTCCTCGTAAGATTAAGGAAATCATCCTGGCAATTGAGGTTGAGCGCATGTATAGTAAAGACCAAATATTATCTCTGTATCTAAACGAATCTCCATACGGCGGTCGACGTAACGGTGCAGAATCTGCTGCGCAAACATATTTCGGCAAACACGCCAAAGATTTGACACTGGCAGAAGCAGCGCTGATCGCCAGTATCCCACAAAATCCAACCTACTATAACCCGTATAATACCGCTGGACATAAGGCGCTAATTGCCCGCCAACACACAACTTTGGACTATATGGCCGAGCAAGGTGTCATTTCTAAAGATGAAGCGGAAAAAGCTAAAAAAGTTGATATTCTAAGCACCATCAAACCTCAGACAGAACAACTAGAAAACATTAAAGCGCCTCATTTTCTACTAATGGTTCGCAACCAACTCAGTAAAGAGCTTGGTGAATCGGTCGTTGGACGTGGTGGACTAACAATTAAAACTACGCTAGATTGGCGTATTCAGGAAAAACTAGAGACAGAAATGAAGTCCTTCTTTGCTACTGGGCGACCAGATTCTGTCAGAATTAGTAACGGTGCGGCAACCATTGAAGACGTACAAACTGGACAAATTGTTGCACTAGTTGGTAGTCGCGACTTTAATCATGCCGGCTACGGGCAAGATAATGCAGCCACATCTTATATTCAGCCAGGGTCAACCATTAAGTCCCTCGTTTTTGCTCAACTATTTGAGAAGCATGACAACAAACAGGGTTATGGTAGCGGCACAGTACTAAGCGACGACAATATCGACAGTCTTTACGGCGCAAAACTACGCAACTGGGACGGAAAATTTATGGGCGCCATAAACATCCGCAAATCCCTCTCCTTATCACGAAATATTCCAGCGGTTAAAGCAGCTTACATTGTCGGTAACGGCTCAGCAAAACCAGTCGTTGAGGGAATTCGCAAGATGGGAAATCATAATTACTGTCGCCAAGAGGAAAATGCCGGCGGCTACGGGCTCGGTGCGTCAATTGGCGGCTGTGGCACCAAGCAGACAGAATTGGTCAATGCTTACGGTACTCTGGCACGTATGGGTGTCCAAAAAAATAGTTCAAGCGTTATTGAAGTAAAAAATAGCCAAGGTGAGACATTGAAGAAATGGAAGGACGATGGCAAGCAGGTTCTTGACTCGCAGTCAGCTTATATTGTAAATGACATCCTGTCCGACAGGACCATCGGACTTCACGGCTGGATGGGAGTAAATGGCGTCCGAACCTCAGCTAAAACTGGTACGTCCGACAAAGGCTCTCAACCAAAAGATTTATGGATTGTTAACTATAGTCCAGCTCTTGTCATGGGAATCTGGCTCGGCAACTCCGACACTAGCATCATCGGTACGTCAGCATCAAACTTTGGCATGCCGGTGGTTAGAAATGTCATGTCATTTGCTCACACGCAAGTTTACGCCAAAGAAGGCAAATGGAAGTCTGGACAATGGTACGAACGTCCAAACGGCATCCAGAATGTTAATGGCGAACTTTATCCATCATGGTGGGACAAGAAACAAGGCCAATCTACAGAGAAAATTACATTCGATAAGGTCTCTAAGAAGAAAGCCACCAGCTGTACTCCAGATGGCGCTAAAGAAGAAATTGAGGTAACTAAGGTTATCGATCCGCTGACAAAGAAAGAGTCTCTCAGCGTACCTTCAGGATATGACGCCAATGCAGAGGACGACGTCCACAAGTGTGACGATGCCAAGCCTCAAATTGGAGCAGTGTCTGTCACTGGTAGCGGTAAAAAATACATCATAAACGTTGACGTTACGGCAGGAACCTGGGGGCTGGCCGCAATAGAAATTAGCGTTGACGGCAAGAGTATTAAGAGCGCAGAAATCAGCTCCAGCGGTAAGCAGTCTGCGACAGTAGAGATTGAGGCATCAGGAACACACACCGTTTCTGTAACAGTTCGGGATTCGGCATACTACACCGCAACTTCAAGTAGTAGCTTCAAGTCAAAAGACAGCTAGACACTTACTGCTTATTAACTAAATTAATCAGCTCAGACTCGTGCTGGGCTGATGTTTTTGACCGACCATTTGTACGTTTTTTAGACACACTAGACTTTTGCTTTACAGGTTTCTTTGGCTCAACAGTAAGCTTAGCAAACATCATTTTGCCAGCATCAGTCTGTAGGCTTCGGATAATCTCAATCTTCTTCGTCTGACCAATGTATCGCTTAGCGTTCTCAACCACCACCATCGTGCCGTCCTTCAGGTAACCGACCGCCTGATGAGTATCTTGGCCCTTTTGTGACAGCTCTAAATCCAATTCGTCACCAGGTAGGTAGCTCATTCTCAGGCTTTTCGCTAGTTCATTGATATTAAGCACCTTAACTCCGTCAACTTGCGCCACCTTATTTAGGTTATAATCAAGCGTTAACACTGCCGCATCCATTTCCTTAGCTAATTTCAGCAGTCGAGAATCAACACCCTCTGGCACGCGCTCATTATCGTCATACAGCTCAAATGACGATTTCAGTATGTCTTTAAGCTCTTTCACAACATCCATGCCGAACCGCGCCCTTTCGCGTTTATCGTGGTCTGCGCCATCGGCTAATAACTGCAGCTCAGACAACACACTCCTCGGAACAATCACTTTACCGAGCAAGAATCCCGTCTTTGCCAGCTCAATTACTCGCCCGTCCATCAATACCGATGTATCAACCAACATTGAAGTCTCACCGACATGAGAATTGCGCCGCGGCTTTGCTAAAAAATAAATCTCAGCAGCCAGTCCAAGCAACATTATAATTATTATTAAACTGTAAAAATCTTTCATTTTTTCCTCTTTCTTATTGTAAATAGTCAATCAACGCCTGTCGCATATCGCTGACGCCTTTTATAAATTTATCTTTATGAACTTTTGGAGCAATCGCGTAAGTGAAACCTAACTTCTTTGCTTCCTTGATTCGAGCCTGCCAATTGATCGCTGAGCGAACTTCGCCGCCCAAACCAATTTCACCAAACACTACAGCCCCCTCATCTAAACTCCGAACAGCGCTAGCGCTAGCAATTGCCATGGCCACCGCCAAATCTGCCGCTGGATCGTTCAATTTTAATCCACCAACTACATTGACGTAAATGTCCTTATCTGCCAATTTCAATTTTGTACGCTTCTCCAAGACCGCCACCAGCAAATTCAGCCGATTCAAATCAAAGCCGCTTGCCGTGCGCTTAGGATAGCCAAAATTTGTCGGATTCACCAGCGCTTGGATCTCAACTAACAGTGGCCGTGCACCCTCCATAGTCGCCAGCACAATTGAGCCATCTAAATTCTGCCGCTCCGCCAAAAGTTCTGCTGACGGATTCTTAACAATTCTTAAACCCTGATCGTCCATCTCGAAAATTGCCGCCTCGTTAGTCGAACCATAGCGGTTTTTCTGTGCCCGAACAATTCGAAAACCACCATAACGATCCCCTTCAAAATTCAGCACAACATCCACCAGATGCTCTAATATCTTTGGCCCAGCAATCGAACCTTCCTTAGTAACATGCCCTACCAAAATCACTGCCGTACCCGAAGATTTAGCGGCACGAATGATGACATTGGAAGAGTTGGTAATTTGGCTAACCGAACCTGGAGCTGAAGAAATTTCACTCAAGGAAATAGTCTGCACCGAATCAACAATCACCAAATCATATCCGCCCTGCTGAATTGACGCAGCAATATCCTCGGCACTATTACTAGACGCTAGCTGTAACTTTTCCGAATCAGCCGCACCCAAACGCTCTGCTCGTAATTTGACCTGCGAAATTGATTCCTCGCCACTAACATATAAAACAGATTTTGAGGCAGCAATATACGCTGCAACCTGCGCTAGCAGAGTACTTTTTCCAATTCCCGGCTGACCCGCCACCAAAACCACGCCACCGGCCAAAAAGCCACCGCCTAAAACCACATCCAGGTCATCAATTCCTGTGCTTAATCTTTCTAGACCAGATTCAGCCACGGCTTCACGAACGCTAGCAGTTTTTAAAGCTTTGCCGCGACCAGCCGATTTATCGACAGCAGACGAACCTCCTGAAGAAATAACCTGCTCAACTAGCGAATTCCACTCCCCACAATTTTCACACTTACCTGCCCATTTTGAAAAACTAGCACCACACTGCTGACAGATAAATTGACTTCGAGATTTTGCCATTACTTCGCCCCCTCCACGCTGTCCAAGCTCTTATTTAACTCGTCAATTTTCACACCCAACTCCCTAAGCCTAAGGACGCCAGAATTATAAGAATTAATCTCAGAATTTAGGTTATTACGCCGACTATTCAACTCAGAAAGCTCCGCCTGTAAAGCACGGCGCTGCCTTGAAAAGTCATCTTGTGAGGAAAAATCACCGCTATTTGCTCGTCTGTTAAAGTCAGCCACGCGCTGGTTGTAATCAGCTATATCAGATGAATATTGCGACAAATCTTGATCTATTTTTTGCTTACGCGACTGCAATGACTTGCTTAACTCCTGCGCCTCATTTTCTCGTGACTCAAACTTTTCTCGGTACTGAGCGTGCAACCGCAAAACTTCCGACCGGTCAGTGAAATACCGACGATAATACTCCTCCAATTCCTCACCTAAATTCGCAAATTCCGTTCCTAAAATTGAATGAAGCTCATTTGCGCGTGTGCCCGGCTGCGCTCGGTCGTAATATTTCATCCTCTCAGCCAGCTTGTCGGTCTTTACGTTATCATAAGCGTGCTCCAGCAGCGTCGACAAACGCTTCCTCTCAGAAGAGCTAAGCCTTTTCCAGGCCGCGTGTAGCATCTCATGCGCCGCCGTCACCTCTTTTACACCATCTAATTCTGCATTAGTCACGTCATAGATGTAGATTTCACCAGCAGCCTGATCATAGCAGCCTAAAATAGCGTTTCCCTGCTCTATACGCCGACAATCTTTGTTAAACTCACTAGCCGACTGTATCTGCGGTTTAGAAACATAAAACATTTTCTTGCCAAAATCTGACATCTTGACGCGATTAGCGATTTCAGCAACCTGACTACTTGGCTGATATTGCCACAAGGTAATTTCATCGATAATCGACTGTCGATTCAGCACCAATAAAGATATTCCAAGCACAAACGTAATTGAAACAAAAAATCCAATTAACTTACGCATGCTTGACATCAATCATCACCTTATTTTTATCAATTTTAGCCTGCAGAATATCGCCAGGCTTTGCTTTATTTGACAACAGAACATCACTGAGCGGATCCGCCAGCTCCGACTGAATAGTACGCCTGAGAACTCGCACGCCGCGCTGTTCATCAAAACCCCGATCAATCAGCCAACGCTTGGCGGGTGGAGTAATATCAAGCGTCATTTCGTGCCGCTCAACTGCCTTGATTAGGTCAATTGTAAAATTGTCAAAAATCTTTCGCACTACCGACCTGGCTAGTGGTTTAAACGTAATCACCCCGTCAAACCTACCGATTAGTTCTGGCCTCAAGAAACTCTCCAACTCGCGTAAAGCTGCCCGTGAATTGCGGTTATGCCGATCCGTGTGGGAAGCTTTTTTCTGATCAGATGAAGCAAAGCCCAACTCTGAATCTTGAATCATCTGCTCGGCGCCAACGTTGCTGGTCAAAATGATAATCGTCTGCCGGAAACTAATTGTCCGACCATGAGAATCACTCAATTTGCCATCTTCTAAAATCTGCAATAGCAAGTTCAATACGTCAGGATGCGCCTTTTCAATCTCGTCAAACAACACCACGCTATATGGCTGCCGCCGCACCTTGTCAGTCAGTTTGCCGCCGTCATCATAACCGACATAGCCAGCTGGCGCGCCAATCAGCCGACTAGCCGTGTGCCGCTCTGAAAACTCACTCATGTCAATCTTAATCAAATTATCATCACCGCCAAAAACCTCCCGCGCCAATACTCGTGCCAGCTCAGTCTTTCCCACGCCAGTCGGACCGAGGAAAATAAACGAACCCAGCGGTCCATTTTGGCGGCTCAGGCCAGCTTTATTTCGTCGAATTGCCCGAGCTAATTGCTCAATTGCTTCGCCTTGACCCAGTACACTTCGACTCAAGCGCCTCTCTAATTGGATTAAATCCTTCATTTGATTCAGCGACAATCTATCAATCGGAATATTCGTCATCGCCGAAACTGCACGTCGTAAATATTCCTCTGTTAACATAGGTTTGTTATCGACTTCGCTTCTCAGTTTATCAGCCTGCAATTCCAGCTGTCGCATTTGCACCTTAAATTCCGCGGCTTGTTGATAATTTTCAGCCTCGACGGCAGCATCAATCCTACCAGCCAGTCGTTTGATTTGACGTGATAATTTATCCTTGCGAGACAATTTTATCGGCGAACTTGATTTTAATAGACTGGCGGCCTCGTCAATCACATCAATCGCTTTATCCGGCAAAAACCGCTCCGTCACATATCGTTGACTTAAATCGACAGCTTCAATAAGCATTTCATCAGGAATCTGTACTTGATGATGTTTTACAAGATTACCTCTCAAGCCTCGCATCATCTCCACCGCCTCTTCTGGAGATGGCTCCGCCACCGTTACCGCCTGAAAACGCCGGCTCAAAGCTGCATCTTTCTCAATATGCTTGCGATATTCATCAAACGTCGTCGCGCCAATCAGCCGCACTTCACCGCGCGCCAAAGCTGGTTTTAATACGTTGGCCGCGTCCATTGAGCCTTCCGCCGAACCAGCACCAACCAGCAAGTGCAGCTCATCAATAAACAGAATAATCTCTTGATGTTTTTTGGCAACTGTTAAGACTTTTTGCAGTCGCTCCTCAAATTGCCCGCGGTATTTTGTCCCGGCAATCATTGCCGTCAAGTCCAACTGAAAAAGCCGCTTGCCTTTCAAAAACTCCGGCACTTTATTGTCGGCAATTTTTTGCGCCAAGCCTTCAACTACCGCAGTTTTACCAACACCCGGCTCGCCGATTAGCGCTGGATTATTCTTACTGCGGCGCCCGAGCACGGTAATCATCCGCTGAATCTCCGCCGCGCGGCCAATCACTGGATCTAAAAATCCCTCACTAGCCCGCCGCGTCAAATCTACGCCAAATTTATCCAGAATCTTCAAATCGGCAGATTTCTTAGTTGTTGCCGCCTGATCATTCTGCAGCGACTCAAATTGCTGTTTATCAAACACATCTTCCAGATTTCCGCGCAGCTGCTCAATGTCAATATTCATATCACGCAGCAGCTTAGTTGCCCGCGCCTCATGCTGCAACAGCATGCTATACACAATATGTTCCGTACCAATTCGCTCCTGTCCAAACTCAACCGCCAACTGCCATGACGTACGAATCAGCTCAGCCACTTCGGCACTTAAGCCCTTTTTTACGACTGTAACCACCAAAGGCTTAGCAGTTAGATTAAGCACCATTTCCGCCCTATCTAACGTCACGCCATTTTCCGCTAAAATCTTAGCCCCAAGCGACGAATTCTGTGCCAACACACCAAGCAAAATATGCTCCGTGCCGACATAATCGCGGCCTTCGTTATGCGCCAGAAAACCCGCTCGCTCCAAACTGGCGCGAGCTGTTTCTGTTAAACGAGGTTCTAGCTCAGAAAAATCCTCTGACATATGCCCCTCCTTTCGTTTTTAATAGCTAATCGAGAGCGGCTTATTCCGCCACCTCCTCAACCACGCTCATTAAGCTATCCTCGATATTCTTGCGAGGTTTTGGCTCCGACTTAACAGCGGCTTTTGCTTCAATATCAAGTTCATATCCTGTCAATCGACTTGCCAGGCGAACATTTTGTCCAGCTCGACCGATTGCGATTGATTGCTGATCCTCGCTAACGTAAACTGTTGCTCGCTTTTCTTCTTCATTTACAGTGACGCTGATAACCTCTGCTGGACTCATGGCATTAGCAATAAATCCAGCCGTATCTTCCTCAAATGGAATAATGTCAATCTTCTCTTGCTCGCCAATTTCATTCATTACAGCCTGAACACGAGCGCCATGACCACCAACGAACGTGCCAACTGGATCAACACCCGGCAGCGCAGAAGCCACTGCTAACTTGGTACGGCGACCAGCTTCGCGGGCAATCGCCTTAATCTCAACTGCACCAGTTTCCATCTCTGGAACTTCTTGATTGAACAAAAAGCGTACAAACTCTTCATTGCCACGACTAAGAATTAACTGTGGACCACGACCTTCGCGCTCAATATCCTTAATATAAACCTTAATGCGACGACCAACGCCATAATATTCGCCAGGGATTTGCTCACTCTGAGGCATAATACCGACGGCTTTACCCAACTCAATTCGCACCACACGTGGCTCGACTCGCTGAACCGTACCGATAACGACCGTACCAATTTTATCTTCAAACTCAGCCAGTACTACCTCACGCTCAGCTTCACGCAAACGCTGCAAAATCACCTGCTTGGCGGTCTGAGCTGCCACCCGACCAAATGTCGTCACATTGTGAGTCTCTACCGTTACTTCGCCGTCAATCTCAGCCGCAGCATCCAACTTCTTAGCATCTTCCAGGCTAATTTGATTGACGTCATTTTCAACTTCTTCAACCACCGTTTTGACAACCGACACTACAGCCGTGCCGCTGTTGATATTCAAGTTAGCCCGCACCAACTGCTCGCGTGTACCATTATCACGACGCCAAGCTGCCGCAATCGCCTGCTCAATCACACTTAAAACTGTTTCTTCTGGTAGGTTTTTTTCATCAGCAATCGTCCGCACCGCTAGCGTCAGTTGCTTGATATTCAAATCTTCCATTTTTTTACTCTCCTTCTTTTATATAATTATATCCTTTTCCGCTTCAAACTTCCATAAACGAAAAACTCCGACCTGCCGGCCGGATGAGTACTTTCTCATTGTATTAAAAATTTTTAATTTTGTCAATTTAATTTCTTCCGCCATAAAGACAAACACTCGTCAGTAGCTGGAGCTATACATTTAAAACCAATTCGTCGGTAGAAATCCTCAGCGGATCCCAGAGATTCCAGTTCCATAATGCGCGCTATTGGAAATTCACTAGCCAAAGCCTCAATTGCCATTCGTCCAATTCCACGTTTACGCATCCTTTTTTTGACAAAAAGATCTTCTACTGTAATCTTATCTCCATCGAAACAGGCAGTCACAAGTCCAGATGATGATTCCTTGCCCGGAACATCAATAGAAAAAAATCGCTGCAGCAGTGGGTGCCCATGCCTGCCACATAAGACGCTAGCTCTTTCTTTGGATCATCTTCTACAGAAGAGCATCCTAATATAAACTCAAGATAAGCCGAAACAGCACAATCTAATGCTATGTCATCATTTACAGACAACTTGGTTAAATTTACTTCAGGATTCACTCTGAAACTTTAACATAAAAAATATATTTTGTCAATTTACTTCCACGCACTTTTCCAAAATACTCGACATTGCGCTTTTTTCTGCTTCTGTCACCCATAATCGATACCGTCGCTTTACTGCTATCTGGCGCGCTACATACTGACAGCGAAACAGCTTATTACTCGGTAACCAAGTTGCTGCATCACCATCACCCTTGGCTTGGTTGGCTGGACCGTCAACAGCTAACAGATTCAGCGGGTCATTTGCCAACTTTTCCCGCTCCTCGGCTGATAATTGTTGCGCACCCTTCTGCCAAGCGTCACTCAATGCTACCACATGATCAATCTGCACTTTAGAACTCGATTTCTCACCACGCTGAAAATGAATAATTTGTCCCGTATAAGGGTCGTTAAGCACACCCGATAAAACTCGACATTTTTCATCAATCTTCTCATCCGTTAAATCCCGCGCTAAAATCACCTCACGGACCGAACAGCCATTAATTTTACCCCAGCCATTACCAAACTGCTTACGCGTGTAGCCGGTTTTTGGCGCACGCCCCTTGACTTCCAATTTTCCCAACTCCGCCTTCGCGTTTGAATCGCCAAATAATTCCCGCTGTGTTGATGTTTTTATCGTCTGAGTTTCTGGTTGAGCAATTTGTGAAGCCCAAACTCCCGCACCGGCCACCACCAATATCAATATGGCTATCACTTGTCGACGCCATATTTTATTCACCCTCATGGCTGTATTATAATAAAACCATGACTAAAGTTCCACGCTTACTCGACACATTTATACCAAACCACTACACATTAACCATCGATTTGACTCGCGCCGAAGAGAAAGCCTTTTCTGGCAAAGTTGTCATTTCTGGCGAATCAACTGGCAAATCAATTTCGCTACACGCCAAAGATTTAACTATTCACTCGGCGTTGATTGACGACCAGCCAGCTGAGTTTTCTCTTGGTGAATTTGACGAGCTACGACTGTCGCGCCCAGAGTTGTCCAGCGGCCAGCATGTCGTTTGCATTAACTTTTCTGGCACTATCACCGACGCTATGCACGGACTGTATCCGTGCTACTTTACCCATGACGGCGTGAAAAAACAACTGTTTGCCACCCAATTTGAATCGCACCATGCCCGCGAGGTCTTTCCGTGTATTGACGAGCCAGCTGCCAAAGCCAACTACGACGTAACACTGAAAACTGCGCCGGACTTGACCGTCCTTGGTAATATGCCCATCACTGAATCATCTGAAAAGGATGGCGTGCTGACTACCACCTTTACAACCACGCCGCAGATGAGTAGCTACCTCCTAGCCTTTGTCGTCGGCGAACTACACAAGAAAACTGCTCACACTAACTCTGGCGTCGAAGTCAATGTTTGGGCAACGCCAGCTCAGAGCGAAAAAACGCTGGATTTTGCACTGGACATCGCCACGCGATCCATTAATTTTTATGATGACTATTTTGGCGTGCCATATCCGCTACCAAAGTCTGATCACGTGGCGCTGCCAGATTTCTCGTCGGGTGCCATGGAAAACTGGGGGCTGATCACCTACCGTGAAAGTTGTCTGCTGGCTGACCCGAAATTAACGCCGGAATCGTCCAAACGCTTTATCGCCACCGTCATCGCTCACGAACTCAGCCATCAATGGTTTGGTAATCTGGTGACCATGCAGTGGTGGAATGATCTGTGGCTGAACGAGAGCTTCGCCAATATGATGGAATATGTGGCAGTCGATGCACTGCACCCTGAGTGGCGTATGTGGGAAGATTTTGCCACCAATGAAGTAACAGCAGCGCTTCGGCGAGATAGTTTGGACGGCGTACAATCAGTGCAGGCCGACGTCAATCACCCGGACGAAATCAGTACTTTGTTTGACCCGGCAATTGTCTACGCCAAAGGCGGACGCCTACTAGTGATGGTACGGCGATTGATTGGCGAGGAGGCGTTTCGTGCAGGACTAAAATCATATTTTGAAAAATTTGCCTACCAAAACACTGTTGGCGATGATTTGTGGCGGGAACTAGAAACTGCCAGCGGCCAGCCAATTATTAATCTGATGAACACTTGGATTTCACAGCCAGGTTTGCCAATCGTGCAGGTCGAGCGAAATAATTCTGACGAGAAACCTACCACCACGCTACACCAAGAACGCTTTTTCATCGGTGATTATCAGCCATCCGACGCATTATGGCCGATTCCACTTTTCGCCAATCAGCCACTAGACGTAAAAATTCTAGATCAAGAAGAAATAACCGTTTCCACCAAAAAACCATTGCAATTAAACTGTGGCCTAAGCGCTCATTTTGTCACTAAATACGACGAATCAACTCGTAATAATCTTCTGAAAAACATCCGTGCCTTACCGACTTTAGATAAGATTTGTATTCTACAAGACGCCACCATACTAGCTCGGGCTGGATTTGAAAGTTCAGCCTGGCTTCTTCCGTTAGCGCTATCCCTAAAAACCGAAACTAATGAAAAAGTTTTCAATATGGCAGCTCGAGCCCTAGCGGAATTACGAAAATTTGTTGACGATGACGATATCGCCCGCAATCGTCTAAAGCAAATATCTGGCGATTTTGGGCGCGCCACATTCGAGGAATTAGGCTGGGATGAAAAACCTGGCGAGTCCGACGACAACCGCGAACGGCGCATCACGGCCTTAGGGCTAATGATTTATAGTGAAAATCAAGAAATTTTGGATGAGGCTAAAAAACGGTTTGATAATCATGAATTAGAAAAATTACCAACAGAAATTCGCTCTCTGATTATTAGTGCCAATGTTCGACATTTTGAGACTCCAGAAATGATAGACAATCTCTTTACGATATATAAAGATACGCCATCAAATGACCTGCAGGACGACATTGCCGTAGGTCTTACCTCCACACAAAACACAGAAACCGCCAAAAAGATTCTTGAGAATCTTAAAGATGCCAACATTATTCGTCCACAAGATGCCAGTCGTTGGTTTGTCTATTTAATTCGCACTCGAGAGAATCGCCAAATTGCCTGGAATTGGTTGAAGGAAAATTGGGCATGGGTCGAGGATAAGTTTGGTGATGATAAAAGCTACGACGATTTTATTCGCTACGCAGCCACAGCTCTGCTGACAACTGACGAGCTTAACGATTTTCGACAGTTCTTTGAACCGATGGAAAATATTCCAGCCCTCGTCAGAACGATTAAGTTGGGAATTACAGAAATTAGAGCACGGGTCGAGTTGATTGAGCGAGATAAGGCGGGCGTACTCTCTGCTTTACAAACAACACTGTGATATATTATGCCACATTTTTGACAAAATCGCTTGACATTTTATTCTATTAGTGATATATATATATATTAGCTTTTGTTGACGGAACAACTGTTTTGTCCAAGAGCAGTCCTTTGATAAGTTCGAGAGAAAGGTGGCCCTAAAATGGGCGTCTACTACAACCCCGTCGAAGATATTACCAATGGCTCCGTAGCCGTCAAATACCTCAACACTCAAAACTACGATGAGGCTATGCGGCAATTGCCAAATGGACACCATCTGTATGCACTCTGCGATAGGCTTATTTTCAAGCAAGCCGTCTGCGTGGATGCCAAGGAGGAGTTCGAGAAATTCTTCGGTCAGTACAACCAGGGGTATCTGATCAGCTTCCAGCTGATCGCACTTCCTGAGAGCGCGCACAAGTGTTCTCACTGATTCAGGTCTAAAATAGACCACAGCTAGCGAATATGGCGACGGGGGTGCTTTTCTTTCTCTCGCTTATCATATTCGCTCCATAGATGTGCGTCTATGCTGATGAGTCGGAAACGACGAAAGCGAACAATTTATTCCAACACCACGCACTCTTCAACCGCAGGCGGATTTCCATCAACAGAAATTGCCAGCATTTGCATATCACAGCCTTCATACTGCGCATTTTTAGCCATGAACATCTCTGCAGAAAAACGCATTTGTCGCTGTTTTTTATCCGTAATCGCCGCCAAGCCATCGCCGAAATTGTCATTTTTCCGATATTTGACCTCTGTAAAATACAAAACATTATCCTTTTTGCTGACAATATCAATTTCGCAGTACCGCGTCCGCCAGTTACGGGCAATTATCTCATGGCCGTCCGCCACCAGCCAATCCGCCGCCGCCTGCTCACCCGCGTTGCCAATGTCGCGAGTAGTGGATAGGCGAGCAGCAGGTTCGCTATCTCCTCCGACAGAGGTTGTGAAATGTTCGCGAGTAGCGGACGTTTCAGCCGAACGCTCACGAGACATCTCCAGCGGAGATGCGAGTGAAGAGTGTACTCTGGCGGAGGACGGTAGCGAACCCACCTCCACATACTTCTGTAACGGCGCAAAACTCAACCGATGCAGCGGCGTCACACCCAACCGCTCAATCGCCGCCCGATGCTTGGCCACGCCATAGCCAACGTGCGAAGAAAAATCATATCCCGGATAAATATCATCCTGCTCGGCCATAAATTTATCACGCGCAACCTTTGCGATAATCGACGCCGCCGAAACGCTCGGAATCAAACCATCAGCCTTTGCTATCATAGTCACATATTTCTCCAGCGGCGTACCTGCCAAAAAATTAACCGTCCCATCGATAATAATCTCATCAAACGTCGAGCCATTTTTCTGACATTTAGCTTGGATTTCTTTAACTGCGCGCCGAGTTGCCAATTTAAGCGCCTCGCTCATTCCTATCTCGTCCAGCTCCTTAGCAGAAACCCAGCCGAGAGCCCAAGACGACGCCTGCTCACGAATCGCCATGTCTAATCCTTCACGGCGCTTTTTAGTCAATTTTTTACTATCATCAAGTCCTTCAATTTCAGCGCCACCCAAAACCACGGCACCAATCACCAGCGGCCCCGCCCATGGGCCACGCCCAACTTCGTCAATGCCGAGAATCATGCCTAGCGCCGACCCTTTTTTCTGCCAAATTTGCGAGCGCCCAGCCAATCCACACTGCTGACGCTCCCAATGTATTTGCCAAAATATCCCAATTGGTATCATCCAGTGTAATACTAGCCAAACCAAATTTGACCATAAATAATTCCGCCAGCTCATTGATACAGCCGAGTGCTGACACGAGAGCAAACAGCGAAAACGCCATCACTAGCCAGCGCGACCGCCAACGCATCACCAACACCAAATATATCCATAGCAATCCCGTAAACAATCCGCCGCCAACGAAATGCGTGGTAAAACTGGTGTCTCGCCCCTCGATCAGCGGCGACGGCAAATACCACGAGATGAAAAACAACACACAGGCAACATATAGCAGCCAGCGGTATTTTGTTTCGTCAGTGAAACCATGGCGGCGTAGCATGTACGGCACGACAACCGCTAACGTTACTGGAACAAACACAGAGATATAATGAAAGATCGACATATTGGCATTATACCATGAGAAAACCGCCCTCAGAGAGAGCAGCCTATGTGTCTCAAGACTAATTACGCATCTTTGTGGCGTGCTTCTACTTCAGCAGCTTTGGCGTCAAGTTCTGCCTGAGCAGCGTCTTTTTCAGCTTGTTTGGCAGCGGCAGCCTGTGCAGCCTCCTCTTTCAAGCGTTCAGCTTCTGCTTCAGCCTTGGCGTCGTGCACGTTATTGACAGCCACACGGTCAAAGCTTTTGGCAGTCAAGCGAGCTGACTTGCCAGAACGCTTACGTAAGAAACTGAGGAACTTACGGCGGACCTTAGCACGGCGAACAATTTCCACTTTCTCAATCAGTGGGCTGTGTAGCAAGAATGATTTTTCTACGCCAATACCTGAAGCGATTTTTCGAACTGTAATTCGTGATGTGTGCGACTTTTTATTATCGGTGCGAATAACAACGCCTTCAAACATCTGAATACGCTCTTTGCTACCTTCCTTAATTTTCTGGTAAACGCGAACAGTATCACCACTGCGGGCGTCCACAACTGCTTGTTTTTTCTGCGCTTGGTTGATTTTGTTGATTAACTCAAAACTCATAATTTTTCCTATCTTTCGAACTCACTTTGACGGGCCACGCAGTTGTACCTCTGCGGCTCCACATCAAATAAGACTCGAATATTTAACTCTCGTACAATTACCTACGATAATAACACAAATACATAGAAATATCAATTGTATAAAATTGGAGTATAATATAGATATGGATTACAACAAATTAGCACTTGAATTACATGAAAAATATAAGGGTAAAATTACTACCAGTTTGCGCGACCAGGAGGAGTTGGACCGAGACAAATTAAGCGCCTATTACAGCCCAGGTGTTGGCGCAGTCAGCCAAGCAATCGCCGAAAACCCAGCGGACCTACCGAAGTACACCTGGACAAACAATCTAGTCGCCGTAATCTCAGACGGCTCAGCGATTCTGGGACTGGGCGATTTGGGACCGAAAGCTGCCATGCCAGTCATGGAAGGTAAGGCACTGCTGTTCAAGCATTTTGCTAATGTTGACGCTGTGCCAGTTGTCCTGGATGTTCACGACATGGAAGAGATTATCGCCACAGTTAAGGCAATTGCGCCAAGCTTTGGAGCGATCAACCTGGAGGATATCGCCGCACCAAAGTGTTTTGAGATTGAAGAGCGCCTCAAGGCCGAACTAGACATCCCCGTGTTCCACGACGACCAGCATGGCACGGCAGTCGTGGTGTTGGCGGGTCTGATCAATGCTGCGAAACTAACTGGTCGAAGCCTGGCAGACTGTAAATTTGTGGTTATTGGTGCTGGTGCAGCTGGTACGGCCATCATCAAATTGTTACACCTATATGGCGCGAGGAACATTGTGGCAGTGGACAGCCGCGGTATCGTTGGCGCATCTCGCACGGATTTGAATGCGGAAAAAACTGCACTGCTAGAGTACGTCGACGCATCGCAAGCTGGTTCAATTGACGATGCCATCACCGATACTGACATATTCATCGGCGTGTCGCGGGCTGGACTGCTCACTCCTGAATTGGTACAAAAAATGGCAAAAGATCCAATCGTCTTTGCCCTGGCAAACCCAGTCCCAGAAATCATGCCAGACGTCGCCCAAAAAGCAGGCGTAGCAATCATCGCCACTGGCCGCAGTGATTTCCCAAACCAAGTCAACAACTCCCTAGCCTTTCCTGGCATCTTCCGCGGAGCACTCGATCACGGAGTGAAAAAAATCACCGATCAGCACAAATTGGCCGCCGCCGAGGCCTTGGCTGGGCTGGTCGAAAACCCAACCGTCGATAAAATTATTCCGACCGCATTTGATGCTGGTGTGGTTGAAGCTGTTTCAAGTGTCATCAAATAGAGCTAAACTCCAGCACCGTCAGCTGCCTCAATGCGCCTAGTTCGCCCAGTAAATACTGGCAATAATTCTTCCTGGTTATTTTTGTCACAGGCGCCCAAAAGCATTAACAAATGAGTTATACCGTTATCTTTTAGTATCTCTCTCACGGACTCATTATCCACCTCGCCCACTGCGATGTACGATACATACATTCTTAAAGCATCAGATGATTGATTTTTCCAGCTAAAAATATTAAAAGGATAATTATTTTTGTCTCGATGCCTTAAGGTCGTCCAAGAATCACGTAATCCAGAATCTGACGTTGCAACAATTTCTGCCGCTAATTTTAATTTATTATAAAGGCTGGGCAAAATACTCTTCTGCTTTTTCTTGGTCTCATAGCCAGACATTCTGTGTTCAATCCTCTTGGCTGCTTCAGTACGAGTGTCGACTACTACCGTAACATCATTACCGCTTCTCTTAATATATAAAACCTTGGCCACTTCCTTATCTAGCCATGGAAATGTTTCGTGACTAAGCTCTATATAATCCCCGACCTTCAAGTTAACCTCCACCGCCTGAACATCCTGATCACTCACCTCGCAATTACCCTGGCGTGATTGCTTATTTCTCTTTCTCTTCCTCGCCCTATTCAAAGATTCAGCGGCGATTTTAGGTGCCCCTTCATAGCCATTCAATTTCTCCGAAAGCACCCTCAGGGCGGCGCCTAAAGCCTCACTTAGATGCTCTTTAGCCATAGATTCAGCAAGGATACGAACCACTGGACTGTTTTCCTTAATTGTCGCTTCTTTATACTGCTTGGCTAGTTCCTCTTCGCTTGGCAATTTTATGGATTTTATAAACTTAAGAACACTTTTGGCAAATTTTAAATCATCCTCAGGATTGATGCCATTACATTCCTTATCTTCAACCTCCTTAAGTTTCCGACACTTAAAGTCTTCCAGGAAACTACTGAACTTCATCTTGTCATCATTACCTGGGATATATTCAGGTCTAGTAATTGTAAAATCATCAGGTAAACCAAAAGCCCCATCCTTAGTAAGACTATCAGTCACAGCCTTCCTTGCCTCTGCGATAAAGCGCATATATTCACTATCTGCAAGTTCAGGACTAATTATTTTATTAGCATACTGCCATCGTATTACGTCGGGAATCGCATACTCTTCAGCTTGGCAAAATTCTGGAATATTCACTTTCGCCAGCTTTTTGGGAAAAACTACACTAAGATTTTCCCTTATAAATTTCTCGTATGTTCCATTAAATATAATTCTTAACGATTCTTTGACTTCCTCTATATCAAAGTTTATCTCTATATAGTCTGGAAGCTTGTTATACTCCTCCTCAATTTGCTGAAACAACTCAAGAATATTCTCATAAGCTTCTTGACATTCACCGCGTAACTCCTCACCTTCAACAAGAAACGGTACATGCTTAATAATAAATTCTACATCATCTATAATTTGACTTATGTAGTTTTTATTAAGATCTTCTGCCTGAGGCAGTTTATCTCCAACAACATAACCATCCCGTTGTCTTTCGCTCATAAACTAATATTTTATCAGTTTATAGCCATAAAGTCAATTATATTACCCTGTTGACTTCATCCAGCGTCGTCTCGCCACGAAGAGCCGCCAAGACTCCAGCTTGTAACAGCGTCACCATGCCATCCTTCTTCGCGGCCTCCTCGATTGCGCCCGCATGCACGTCGTTAACATCGCCACGCAGAAACTTCTGGATATTCTCACTCACCACCAGCTGCTCCATCACCGGAATACGCCCCTTATAGCCAAATGGCACGTCATCAGTCGGCACAGCTCGCCACAGCTTGAACGTATCCAAATTTGGACAATCAACACCCTCTGGCAAATCCTTAAGAACCTCCTTGACCCACTTGCGTGTCGCCTCGTCTGGCTCGTATTCTTCCTTACTATCGTCCCATAATCTCCTGACCAGCCGCTGCGCAATCACCAGCCGCACCGCCGAACTAAAAATCGGATTCTGCCCAATCATATCAATCATCCTACTAAACGCCGCCGCAGTAGAGTTGGCATGAAAGCTAGATAGCACCAAGTGACCAGTAATCGACGCTTGGATTGCCGTCTTAGCAGTCTCGTTATCGCGAATCTCACCAACCATCACCACATCTGGATCAAGACGCAAAACACTACGCAGCCCATCAGCGAACCTCTGGCCAGTTGTTGTATCAATTGGAATCTGTGTAATTCCCGGAATTGTATTTTCTACCGGGTCTTCCAAAGTGATAATCTTTCTATCTGGCGTGTTTAAGGCATTCAAAATACTATATAGCGTCGTCGATTTTCCCGAGCCAGTCGGACCGACCATCAACAACATGCCGCGCGGATGAGAAATAACCTCATCAATCTGATCACGTTCTTTCTTTGATATATTTAAAAGATCCAGATTAAGCATCGACTCATCAAAGTTAAATAGGCGCAGAACAATGTCTAATCCATAAACTGTCGCCACCGCCTCCACGCGCAAATTCAGCACATGAGACACTCCGTCTCGATGAATTTCTTGTTGCATATGGCCCGACTGCGGCTCTCTGGAGGCGGTAGAAATATTTGCCCGCGAGGCTAACGTCGCCATAATCACCCGATAACGATCTCGACTCAGCTCCGCCACAGTATGTAACGCTCCATCAACACGCATCCGGATCCGAATTGACTCACGCTGATTCTCAATATGAATATCCGACGCACCCAGTAAATCTGCCTGATCAACCAGATAATTGAACACATCATTTGTACCCACAGACGCCAAAGTCTGAGTAACCTGCGCCAACGTATCACTGTCGCCATCTTTAGCAATCTCGATATTATCATAAATAACTTTCTTTGGCGGATCAAACCTGAGCATAATTGACCGAAACGCCGAACCGGAAATAAGAAAGAAGAATATTCGTTTGCCGCTCTCCGTATATTTATCTCGCATCTGCTTCATTAACGACTCAGACGTCTGCGAAGTAACGCCGAACCGGTAAGACTGGTCCTCCTCATTAAACGCCAACGGCACCAACCGACCCTTATACATTTCTTCAATTGTCAAAACATCTTTAAGTAGAGGCAGAGTGTTCTCAAATTCTCGCCCATCCAGATATTGAAGTCCTAAAATTGATGCTCGTCGACGAGTAGCTTCCTCATCCTGCTCGCGGCGGCGCGCCTGAATTTTATCTTCGTCCATACGAGAATTATAGCAAAAAGCTTACGTTTTGACGAGTGATATAATAGTCATATGCACCCAGAAATCACGCTGTTGGTTCACAATATTCGCTCAACGCATAACGTCGGGGCGATTTTCCGCACTGCCGAAGGATTTGGTGTGAAGAAGATTATTCTTAGCGGCTACACACCATATCCAGATTTGAGCTTATGCAGCGAGGCGCCTAGCTGCGCGCTTGTTGATGGAGAAATTAGATCTGAAGACCCTCGCCTGCCGCATATTCGCGAAAAAATCACCAGCCAAATTCATAAAACAGCCTTAGGCGCGGAAAGCTTGGTGCCATTTGAGTTTTACGAAGATATCAATGACTGGATTAAGAAAAATCAACAGACGGAAAACTTGCCAATTGTTGCGCTAGAACAATCAAAAGACAGCGTGATGCTGCCAGATTTCCAACCACCTAAAAAATTCGCACTGCTACTCGGCGAGGAAGTTCACGGAATTACGCCAGAGCTTCTGGACGGTTGTGAATTTACCGTGGAAATTCCAATGTTTGGTCAAAAAGAATCTTTTAACGTGTCGGTAGCAACGGGAATTGCGCTGTTCGGACTAGTTTTCCCCAGATTAAAATAGCCACCTCGTATACTTATTCCAGCTCACCTTATTGACTTTATTAAGCATATGTGTTTATTTATAAAAGCTTTCTTCGGAATCCCCCGGAGAAGGTAGTCTCAGACAACAGGAGAGCAAATGTTCGAAACGGCCATGATCGCCACCACATTATCTGTGATGTATTTGACCGCTTGGTCATACAGACGCCACACATCAATGGCTGGACTGGTGTACTTAATCGTGGCGGTGATAGCAACGGCTTTCATTGGAGTAGAATTCATATTCTGCATGATTAGATTTGACCCACCGCTTCATTGGGCAGCCGAAGCCGGAATCATCACTGCAGTGACAACACTAGTCACAACATGCCTGCTGTTCGACGAAATGGGTCGTCGAGCAAAGGTAGACGAGGAAAAATGGGGCAATAAGTCCCGCTGACAGATTAGTTAGCCCGCCGTAGAGCAAACAGCTCCGGCTGAGACCTCTGTCAGCGGGCTAACTATCACTTTAGAATTACGCACTCTTCACCCAGAGTGTTTTTTAATTGGCTTAATAAATTGTCATTAGCATCCACCTTAAACGGTAGGCGCATGGCTGATTTTTCCTTTTCACCCAGAACCAAAACCACATCAGTTGTGCCAGCATTCTCACTACAAACAGACTTCATTTTCACTAATCGCGAATGGTCATTCGGGTCTTTAATATATACAAACAACTTGGAGACAGGGATTTCTGGAGTAACGTTAACCGGCGTCGGTTGAGTTTTTGGCTGAGATTTGGAAGTATTATTTTTTACAGTAGACTTAAGTGTAGCTCCGTTTTTCTGATTGCGATAAGCCTCACGGCGCTCTTTCTTAACCATAGAACTAACCTTTGGCACATCCATCTTACGACCAGTTGACTCATAGCCGTTAATATCATTGTCCGTAATCGCGATAATGTCGTCAGCAATAAGCTTACTTTCACTACCCAAATTTCCATCACGATCTCGCGCTGAGTTTTTACCAGAAACTCGAATTACCGTATCCTGAAGCAACTTAGCGCCAACTTTTTCATACAAATTCGGAAAGACAATTATTTCACCCTCACCAAATTTATCCTCAATTCCCACAAACGCCATTTTCGAGCCACTCTTCGTCACAATTGTCCGAACTGTACTAATAATTCCGCCGACCGTCATCATTCGGCTGTCATACTCCGGAACCAATTGCGTCAACGGCTGAGTTTGTTCACTCAGATAAGTCTCGTATCTATCAAGCGGGTGCGCCGAAATATACAGCCCCAGCAGTTCCCGCTCCCACATCAGACGTTCTTTATCATCATGCTTTACTGGCGCTTTCTGTAGATTAAGTATCGACTGAACGCTTGCCGCATCATCACCCAACATACCGAACAAATTAGTCTGGCCACTGGCAGCTTCTTTTTGAAGCTTAGAGGCAAATGCCGTGATGGAGTCCAGATTGAATAGTAAATCCGACCGATCGCCCATATCGTCAAAGGCGCCGGATTTAATAAGAGATTCCCAAGCCTTACGATTAAACTTGCTGGTCGAAACACGCTTGGCAAAATCTTCCACCGACAAGAACGCACCCTCCTCGCGCGCCCGCAAGACTTCCTCGACCGCACCAATACCGACCCCCTTCACCGCTGACATACCGAAGCGAATTTTATTTTCATTAGGCACCACAGCAAATTCAACGAATGACTCATTGACATCCGGACTGAGCACATCAATTCCCATATGCTTACATTCCGTGATCTCAATTGCCAAACGATCCGTGTCGTCATGGTCGCTGGTCATCAGTGCCGCCATAAATGCGTCAGGATAATGCGCCTTCAAATATGCCGTCCAGTAGGCTATTAAACCATAACAAGCGGCGTGCGATTTATTGAAGCAATAGTTAGCAAACTCCTCCAGCTGTGTCCAAAAAGTTTCCGCAATTTCCTTAGTCGCACCACCAACCTTAACCGCACCTTCGACAAATTCAGGCTTAACTTTTTTCATCAAGTCAATCTTTTTCTTACCGACAGCTTTACGTAGCGTATCAGCCTGACCACCAGTAAAGCCGCACCATTCCTTAGAAATCTGCATAAATTGCTCCTGATAGACCAAAATTCCGTAAGTATTTTTTAGTGAGTTTTCCATTCCAGGATGCAAATAAGTTATTTCTTCTTCACCGTGTTTGCGCCGAATAAAACTGTCAATAAACTGCATCGGACCCGGACGATAAAGAGCCACCATAGCGATAATATCCTCAAATGTAGTCGGCTTTAGTCCGCGCAAATACCGCTTCATGCCCGCCGACTCCAACTGGAATACTCCGGTTGTATCGCCGCGCTGGAATAGTTCATAGGTCTTCTTATCGTCAAGCGGCAGCTGCGAAAGATTAATCTCTGTATTATAAGCTTTTCGGATAATCCGCATGGCATTGTTAATAATCGTAAGGTTACTGAGGCCTAAAAAGTCCATCTTCAGCAGTCCCAATTCCTCGACTTCGCCCATCGGGAACTGCGTCGCCACCACGCCTTTTTGCGCCATTTCTAGCGGAATATAATTAACCAGCGTGTCCGGCGCAATCACCACGCCGCAGGCATGAA
>ERZ773003.562-NODE-562-length-26800-cov-5.685698_pt1 | contig 26800 bp, 45 predicted proteins | sample MGYA00580668_ERZ773003 | MGnify/ENA primary metagenome ERZ773003 (study PRJEB29015, sample SAMEA2738002) | human oral metagenome | biome: human oral; feature: human-associated habitat; material: dental | place: China | collected 2126 ...
TTTCAAGTTTACCACGAGTTACTACTGTAGTGGAGCAATCGAAGAAGAAGTCAACAGGATCAGCAGGTACAGTCCAAGCGATAGGGTTAGAACCAAGCATAGCTTTACGAGCATATACAGGAACCATGATTGCTTCGGAGTTTGTACAAGAGAAACCAATTAAGCCTTGGTCGGATGCCATTTTAGCATAGTAACCAGCGATACCATAGTGATTGGAGTTACGTACGGATACGATACCAACACCGGATTTTTTAGCTTTTTCAATAGCCATTTCCATAGCTTTGTGGCCCAATAATTGACCCATGCCATCATGACCGTCGATAACTGCGGAAATTGGAGTTTCTTTTACGATTTCAGGTTTTGCGTCGATTTTGATCAAGCCATTAGTGATACCTTTGTGGTAACGAACCATACGTTGCATACCATGGCTTTGAATACCGAATAAGTCGGAAGTCAAAAGTACGTCTTGAATGATGTCAGCTTCTTTTTCGGAGAAACCGAATTTTTGGAAAGCGTCCATGCTCAATTTTTTTAATGTTTCATAAGGGAAAAGTACAGTGTTTTTAGCGTCTGCCATTGTTAAAACCTCTTTTCAGAAAATATGACCTGATATAGTTGACCCCACTCCGTTATATCAATGAATGTGATATGATGTCTGGTGAGTTCTATATCCTCTCAAATGACAATGTCAGTATAGCACACAAAATAGAGATATTGAATAGTTTTACATAACTTAATGCATTACATAATTTGCATAACTTGCGTGAAATTTATCACATAAGTTAACAAAAAGTACCGAAATAATCGATAATAACTTGAAATTATAGACTATGACTTTTAGGAATGAATGCATTCCTGAACGTAAAAAATAGTACTTTTATGCGTTGCTCATCTGTTTGTATTGTAGGGGAGAAACTATAAATAAATACTGAAAAGTATCGATATTCATTGTGTATCTACATGGTGCACATTAATAAAAGTTATAACGTCACACACTTATTTTGATAAGTAATTTTGGTATATGCATTGATATACAATGTATTCATTGATATGAAGTTTGAAAAATATCGATATTCGTTAATTTTGTTACAGATATAGTGGTGTATGTATGATACTATAAATATACATATAAAATTACTGCTATAAATATGATGGCAAGCGAGGTGCTTATATGAAAGAATGTAAGAGCGTATGTCCTTATGACTGCCCAGATGCTTGTGGGCTTATACTTACAGTTGATGACAATAAAGTAATAAAAGTCCGTGGTAATAGAGAGCACGCTTTCACACGAGGTACATTATGCCCTAAGATGGCTCATTATGAGCGTGTTATTCATTCATCTAAACGTTTGACGACACCATTACGACGAATTGGCAAAAAAGGTATTGGTCCAGATCAATTTACATCCATTTCATGGGACGAGGCCTTAGCGCGAATTGTAGAAAATTTTAATCATACTATTAATACCTATGGTAGTGAAAGTATTCTTCGTTATTCCTATGCGGGGACCATGGGGGCTGTAAATAGTCCTGCAGCGGATTATTTCTTCCGTTGTATTGGCGCTACTAGTCAAGACAGAGGGATTTGTTCTCCTGCGAAACAAGCAGCATTTAAGTCTGTTTATGGAGACACAGTAGCTATCAAACCACAAGAAGCACAACATAGTGATTTGATTATATTATGGAGCCTTAATGCGACGGCCACAGATGTACATATATTACACGATGTGAATGTAGCAAAACGAAACGGTGCTTCTGTATGGATTATTGATACACATAAAACATATACTTATGATCAAGGAACACATCATGTGTATGTAAAGCCTAGTTCTGATGGTGCGTTAGCTCTTGGGATGATGCATATCATACATCGGGATGGCCATGAGGATACTGTATTTATTCAAGCATATGTGCAAGGTTATGATGAGCTAGTACGAGATGTATTGCCTAAATTTACTCCAGAATATGTTTCCTCTATATGTGGTGTATCGGTTGAAATCATAGAAGAACTAGCTCATGCCTATGCAAAAGCTAAGGCTCCGTTTATCCGTCTCGGTAGTGGTGTATCTCGCTATGGTAATGGTGCTATGAGCTGCCGGTGTATCAATGCACTCCCGGCTGTGGTAGGTGCATGGCAACATTTAGGTGGCGGCTTATTATCTAGTTCTAGTAGTAGCCAATATTTTAATAAATCATTTATGCAACAACCTAATACACCAACGCCGTCTAAACGGATGATGCCGATGATATTACTAGGGGATTTGTTGACAAATTCTAAAGCACTTCTAGAGCATGGATTAGAGGATACTAGTGGCGGGGTGCCTGTTCACAGTCTATATGTCTTTTCATCAAATCCAGCTATAACAGCGCCAAATCAAAATCTCGTTAGACAAGGTCTTATGAGAGATGATTTATTTACCGTTGTGCATGAACGCTTCTTTACAGATACTTGTGCATATGCAGATATTATCTTGCCAGCCACAAGCTCTGCTGAATCTGACGATATCTTTAATTCTTACGGACACTATACAATTGCGGCTAGCTACCAAGCGATACCTCCTGTTGGTGAAGCTAGGTCTAATTGGCAAGTTATTTCTGAACTTGCTCAGCGTATGGGCTTAGATGATCCTTTCTTTGCCATGACAGAACGAGAACTAATTGAACATATGGTTCGCAATTCGTCTAAACTTTCACAAGACGAACAAGATGCTATTTTACGTGGCGACTTGGTTGAAGTAGCATTGCCGGATAATTATAAGATGAATTTTAAGACGCCGTCAGGAAAAATCGAAATTTTAAATCATCGAGAACAGATTCCGTTGATTACTTATACAGAACCATATGGAGATGATGAACCATTTTGGTTGATTATCGGAAATGATATACGTATATTAGACTCTAGTTTCTGTGAATTGGAATTTGATGATTCTGAATTAATGAAGTTGCGTATGCATCCAGATGATGCCACATTATATAACATTAATAATAGGGACGTCGTAGAGATTTATAACAATCGAGGGGCTGTTCGTATAAAAGTATATCTAGATACTACAGTACAACGAGGCACACTTGTGACCCTTGGCGTATGGTGGCAATCTCAATCCAGTGATGATAGGGTAGGGATTAATGCCGTAACTGCATCTAGACCGACTGATGAAGCATGGGGGAGTACGTTCTACGACGTACAAGTCAATATTCGCAAGGTGTAATGAAAGTTTGATATAATTCGATTTTGTTATTGAACCGGAGTACACTATCATATATAATGTTATCTAATATGATAGTGTAGTACGAAGGGAGATAACCTTATGGATGGAAAAGAAAATCTATCACTGCGCGCCTATTTAGCCATAGGCATGATGTTATTCGCCCTATTCTTTGGTGCGGGAAATCTTATTTTCCCGGCCGCATTAGGTCAACACGCAGGGTCTAATGTAGGATGGGCATTAGCTGGTTTCGTATTAACTGGCGTAGGGTTGCCGTTACTTGGCGTTATGGCCATGGGCTATTCCGGATGTAAAGACGTTGAGGAACTAGCAGGTCGTGTACATCCTATATATGGTCTTATTTATACAGTTGCCTTATATTTAAGTATTGGGCCAATGTTTGCAACCCCAAGAACGGGTACCGTTGCTTATGAAATTGCAATCAAGCCATTTTTGCAGGGCATGACTTTGGATATGCAGCCGTTATTCCTCGCCATATTCTTTGGAATATCCTTGTGGCTATCGATTAGTCCTCAAAAGCTTGTTAATCGTATTGGCAATATTTTGACACCTGCATTATTACTTGTAATTTTGCTATTGATTATCAAATCTTTTGTTACACCGATTGGGGCATATGCGGTGCCTCAACCAGCTTACGCGACTAATGGTATAGCCGTATTGCAAGGCTTCCTCGATGGCTATAATACAATGGATGCATTGGCTTCTGTGGTTTTTGCTATTCTCGTCATCGATTTTGTACGCCTTACAGGTGCTACATCTCGCGATATTATTACGAAAACTGTGATGGAGGTTGGTGCTATTGCGGTAGCATTACTCGGCATTGTGTATATATTCATTGCGAACATCGGCGCTACAAGCGTAGAGCGATTTGGCTTGTTTGATACAGGTGCACCGGTGTTAACAGCTAGTGCTGATTTCCTCTTTGGGGGAACTGGTCAAATTATTTTGGCTATCATCGTTCTATTAGCTTGCTTGAGTACAAGTATTGGTCTTATTACTTCTTGTAGTACATATTTCCACAAACTATATAGCAAAATTAGCTATAAAATGTATGTTGTCATATTCTCTGCGGCTGCATTTGCACTTGGGCTGTTCGGATTGAAAACAATCATTAGTGCAGCTATTCCAGTGTTGATGTTATTGTACCCGTTGACGATTGTTATTATCTTGTTAGCTTTAAGTGATAATATTTTTGGCGGTCGTCGTTGCGTATATGGTTGGACTATTGGGTTGACCATGATTTCTGCCTTAATGAGCGGTCTTGAAACTGCTGGTTGGGCACCTGATGCTATTGAAGGTTTGTTTACCCAATATATTCCGTTCCAAGGTATTGGTATGGGTTGGGTAAGTTTTGCAATCCTTGGCTTTATCATAGGTCTTATTCATAAGGGCTTGGTTTCAGATACAACTAAATAAATGTAGAATGTTACTCGCATTCTCCTTTTATACTCTATTGGTTCAGTCCTTCTTAGAAGGATTACAGTAAAAGAAAAGGGGGATGCGAGTGTTTTGTTTATAGTGATAAAAATCTTTTTTCAAATAGTATTTCCTAGTATAATGTTTAATAAGAAATGAAAGATCGTTTTTAGTAAGCCGAGGTAATTATGAACGAAATCGTAAAAGGTGGTTTGTATCGTCATTTTAAAGGGATGTATTATTACGTGTTAGATGTGGCTACACATTCTGAAACGGGTGAAAAATTGGTGGTATATCAAAAATTATATGATGACCGCGATTTGTATGTACGTCCCTTAGACATGTTTTGTAGCGATGTAGATAGAGATAAATATCCTGATGTGAAACAACAAAAACGCTTTCAATTAATGAGTGGACGAGATGAATAGTATTTACCGGACCGGGTAGAGTTAATAGCTTGTATATGAACTCGTATATAGCGATAGATAGGAGGACTTGTGGAACAAAAATTTTTCTTTTTTGATATCGATAACACATTGGCTGTATGGCCTGAAGGAAAAATTCCAGATAGTGCTCAGTATTGTATAGATGAATTGCAACGGCGTGGCCATTTAGTATCGATTGCAACAGGTAGGATTCAAGTTGATGCCATGCGTTTTGCCGAGCAAGCTAGAATTACGAATGTAGTTGCTGATGGAGGTCATAGTATAACCATTGATGGGAATTTGGTATCTATGATTGGCATGAATCGAGATATGTGTATTCAATATTTAGAATATCTTGAGTCAAAGCATATCCCATGGGCTGTGACAGACCGTAATAAATTGGGGCGCATTACACCGTATAAAGAAATATTAGAATGGCACCCTGATTGGGACGTGTTTAAAACTGTAGTGGATCCAGAGTTCGACTTTCACAGTGTAGAAGATTTCTATAAAATCTATGTATTTTTCAAGGATGGCGAAGAAGAGGAAAAAGATATCGAGCATATGACGCATAAACTTATTCGCCATGGCGATGGGTGCGTTTTATATGAACCTATGGAAAAAGCATTGGGTATTCGCGATATGATCGGACATTTCGATATGAAGCCAAATCAAGTTGTCGTTTTTGGTGATGGCTATAATGATTTGTCTATGTTTAGACCGGAGTGGTTAAACATTGCCATGGGAAATGCTCGTCCGGAGCTTAAATTAGAGGCCGATTATGTTACAACTGACTGTGATAAGGATGGTATTTACAATGCATGTAAGCATTTCGGATGGATTGATTAATCGTTGGCATAAGACCATTTAGATTATAAATTTTTATAGAATTTTAAAGAAATTCATAGTGAAAACATGATATACTAATAAAGAGCCGCTCATGGGTTGAGCGGTTTTTCTATGTATATATAATTTGGGAAAAATCTATATTTTGTGAGGAATTATCATGAATGTTAAAAGAATATTAGGCTGTGCTCTATTGGGAGGCATGATGGTAGTAACCGCAGCGTGTGGCAATAATAGTGCAGATAAAACGATTACACCTGTTGCACAAGCTGAAACAGTAAATAAGATGCCTAATTTTACAAATGCTCCAATTGCAGATGAATATGCTGTTTTTGACACAAATTATGGGCAAATTAAAATTCGCTTGTACGGTTCTAAAGCTCCAATTACTGTTAAAAACTTTGATTACCTTGTAAAAAAAGGCTTTTATAATGGCGTTACGTTTCATCGTGTTATCGATGGATTTATGATTCAAGGTGGCGACCCAACAGGCACGGGTGCAGGCGGCCCTGGTTATGAAATTCCAGATGAATTTTCTAATGACCTTCATTTTAATAAAATGGGGATTCTTGCGATGGCAAATCGTGGGCCGAATACAGGTGGTTCTCAGTTTTTTATTACCTTGGGACCTACGCCTCATCTCGATAATAAACACACCATTTTTGGTATAGTTGTACAAGGTATGGATGTGGTCGAAAAAATTGGTAAGGTCAAAACAGATAAAAATGATAAGCCTGTTGATCCTGTGACCATTAATTCGATTACCATTGAGCCGATTAAGGATGATGCTAGTAAATAAGATGGATTATGAACAATTTTTCACGTATATTGTGAGATGTGCTGATGAAAGCTTGTATTGTGGGTGGACAACGGATTTAAAAAAACGGATGGATGCTCATAATGGCGTTATAAAAGGTGGGGCTAAGTATACGAAATGTCGTAGACCAGTGTATTTGGTTTATTATGAAAGCTTTCAAAGTAAACAAGAGGCACAGTCGCGAGAATATGCTATTAAACGACTCGATAGGATACAAAAATTACAGCTTATTGCGTCAGGTGAGAATAGAGAAATTGAACGTATAAATCTATTGAAATAGAGTGTACAAAACATTCAAAACGACCCTTGTTTGTGCTATAATATATTGATATGTTTTATCAGTTAAAAATACCAGTAAATACAAGGTTTATTGTTTAATCGTCAATAAATTCGTCAAAAATTCTAGCCGAAAATTTTAGACACACTATCATGTGCCTTTAATCTCATTTCATCCGTGTAATGGATGTATGTATTGATTACTGTATCAACAGTATCACCTAACAATGATGCTACTGTTTTTATGTCTACACCATTTGCTAATAGCCTTGTAGCGTAGGTGTGCCTTAAATCATGGATGGATGTGTTCGGTAAATATCGTTTAATCATTACCGATACTGCACCAGTACCGCCAGTTGGATTGTTGAACAGATATAATCCGCTGGTGGTATTTTTATATTCAAGTAGTATATCAATCAGTATTGGTGGTATAGGAATTTTTCTGTAACTGTTTTTAGTTTTTAGGTTACGGATCGCATATGTACTTTCGCCACTATATGCGAACTGCTTATTAACATCAATAATTGCATTGTCAAAATCTATATCATCCCATGTAAGGCCTAATATTTCACCATACCGCATACCAGAATAAGCAGCAATTGAACACACAATGTAGTATTTGTAGTTGTGGCTTTTTAACGATGTTAATAGGTGCGTTACATCATCTTCATTTATAGCGTTGATTTTAGCCTTTTGTGGCTTGTGTAGTCGCTTAATATTTTTGCAAGGATTACTATTGATAATCCTATATGGCGATACGGCATAAGCGAATACCTTTGTTATTATCGTGATGCACATATTCTTACTAGCTATTGATTGTGGTAAATCATTAATTACTTTTCTAATGTGTATTTCAGATATGTCTTTAACTTTCATATTAAATAGTTTGTTGAATTTCTGAAATGCGTTGTCATAAGCCTTGAATGTAGAGTATACATTGGCTTTGTTTTCATCTGTATATATCTTGTAAAATTCAATAAGTGTTATATCTTTTAGACTATCATCAAGTGGATTGGTGATAGTCTTTTTTAGGTTATCGACAATTTCTTGCCCATAAAGTTTAGCATCTCTTTGTGTGGCAAAGCCCTGTTTGGATTTTTGTTTCCACTTATAGCCGTCTTTGTAGCTAACTATAATTTGGAAGCCGCCGTCCTTTTTTCTGATAGTGAAATTGTATTGCATAATTCACCTCATATGATGTGCGTATAAAAGTTAATCCCCTCTACATCATCCATTTCCCTTGCATGAGCCATACGCTCGATTAAATCAACATTAGCGGTGTTGTACATATCATCATGTATGATATGACCTAATTCGTGTAGTATTCCTTGCCTTTGTATATCACGTGGCTTATTGCTATTAACTAGGATTGTATATGTTCCGTCATCATTTAACTTTAATATTGCAGTTTGTGTTTTACGTAGCTTTATATATATCAAATTGATGTTCATACTATCATCCCCTTATAGGGTTATTGTACAAAGTAGTATGTGTATAAAATTTCTCATACGTTAGTTAATTAATGATCTTAAATTGATATTAGAAATACTACTTTCGATATCCATTAATTTAAAATTAATGCTATCTAAAAATTGATTGATAGATGCTATGTTGCTTGTATTCTTTGCTACATTATCTTTTAATACATCAATATCGGATAAGTCATGATTTGATAATTCTTGCTCGATTGTTTTAATTCTGTTATCCAAATTATTGATTGTACTATCAGCATCTAAATTAGCAACAGTGTTTGATAGTCTATCTATCTTCATTGTTAGGTTATAGGTATAAGCTGCTTGACCTATAATCACTAAAATAAGAACAATTAATAGTGCATATCCTTTTTTATTCATAGTAATTTGCCCTCTCTTATACAAATAAAACACAATTTAATTTTTACATATTTCCTTAAATGTTATGGATAATCCATACTATTATTGATGTAACCCAAATTGATATAGAGGATGAAATACCAATGCTTAACAACAGATTTGGCTTATAATGAATTAAAAATATGTTGAATAACACTGCAACCACTAACCATGGAAGTATAACTGTATATGGTTTTTCTTGTTTTAAATAAAACCAAACAAATGCAACCAATCCTATTAAACCAATGACACCAGATACAGTAGGAAACCCAATAAAGTAAGCGATAACAGAAATGAATGATAATAACAATTCCATATTATTTATTCTCTCTTTTCTTTAACATTTCAATCGTATTTATTACAAAATCTATATCGCTTTTAGACATATCTTTACTAGCATCAAACAATAGTCTTAAATCTGGGTTATCTTTTACTGCTTGTGCGTATTCTGATACAGACGGATCAGAATAGTACTGTTTATTTTCAGAGTATTTATTTTCTATTAAATCAGCTTTGTTTACTCTAAAATAATTAGCTAGTAATTCTATCTTGTCTATACGAGGATAGTTAGTACCTTTAATCCAACTTGTAAACGTTGTATAAGATACACCGATATCTTTTGCAACTTGTATTCTAGTTTTATTGTATAGGTTCATATAGTACTGTAAATTCTTGGAGAATATCTCTCTATTGCCTAAATCACTCATTATATTCACCTCATCCTAATTTTAAAATATTTGTTGTTATTTATATAATATATTTAAACTGCAAAAAAATCAAATATTTTTTTAGGAATTTACAGAAAAACTGTTGACATTACAGTTTAACTGTAATACAATACAATCAACGAAAGGGAAAGCGAGGTGATAAATTGAACCAACAAGATTTTGTAAAAGATGGAATTACATTAAAAGCTTCGATAAGCTGCTCAGGAGTGATATCACAGGTAACAAAACCAATATTCAAGTGCTCAAGAATCTCATCTTGAGCAAGCATATCATCAAAAGAAAGCAGCGGAAATGCTAGGTATTAGCGAATATACGCTGATGAATTATGAAAAAGGAAAATCATCCCCAGATGTACATGTGCTAAAAAAGATTGAAAATCTTTATGAAGTTCCGTACCACAAGATTATTTTTTTATAAAAGAGTTACAGTTTAAATGTAATTTTGAAGAGGCAGGGAGAAACTATGTTTAGATTTAGCTTAAAAGAAATCGGTAACAATCAATGCTGGAATTTTTCAACAATTGGTTCTGCTTATAACTTTTTGCAACAATTGCCTATTGAATACAATCCAGATTGGGCATTAGTAGATAATACTACAGGATGCATAATAACAACTAAAAATACACCGTATGAAGATTAGAAAGGAGGAGTAATGCTAGTACAAAATCAAACGGATCTAAAACTAGCTAATAAAAGATATGGACAAACATCCACAAGGTTTGGATGGGCTGGCAGAAATGATGAATATGGTCAATACTGGCGAAAACTCATCAAGAAAAAATGGCCGTTAAGAAACAAATCCAGATGGAACAAAAAAGTTGTTCTATCTTGGGTAATGTTAGCTAGAATTGCTGACCTCAACGCAAGGGGCGAGGTGCGATGGAAAGCCTAGTTTATACAGTATCAGAAGTGGCAAAACTTCTGAAATGTACAGAAACAAGCGTATACAACATGAGAGATAAAGGCACACTTCATCAATTAAAAGGAGTGGCTGGAGTTAGGTTCAGCAAAAAGGAAGTTGAAAGCCTTGTAGGACTTGATGATGAGTATACACCGATAGCATATCGGAAGTTGAAAGTAGAGGTAGAAAAACTACAACAGGAAAACAATCGTTTGAAAAGTGAAATTAAAAAAATCACCAGCCAAATGCTAGTGATTGTAGGTAATGAATTATGAAATTGATTTGGATGGTAAGAACAATAGCGTTCCTAATGATAATAGGAACAGTAGGTTCTGTAGAAATCGATAGAATTGATTTTTACACAGCCTTTTTACAAATATCATTGGGGTTAACCCTACTCATCCTTTCAAACTTTTGGATGAGAGAAATAAAAAAGCACGCTAGGCCGTAGGAAAGCAAGCGTGCTAGTAGAGTGATTATGAGATTGCTCTACTTGTATTTTAACACAAGGAGAAATAAATGGAAACAGTTGATGTAATCGTACAACCAGCTATCGAACCGAAAGTGATTGATAGCAACTTGACTTTAACTTGGAATAACGCAGAACTTGCGAAGTACCTTGAAGAAAAACTAGAAAAATACAATGGGTTAGTTGTTACGGAAGATAACCTAAAAGAAATGAAATCTGTATTGAAAGAGATTGTTTCTATCCGTACTAAGCTAACACGATTTGGTGCTGATAAAAAACGTGAATTAAAAATTCCGTATAATACATTCACTGCAGAACTAGACCAAGTACTTGCAGTTGTAAGTAGAGTTGAAAATCCTATCGCAAATCAAATCAATGAATTTGAACAACAAGAAATGTTGAAGCGTAGGGACACAGTCATCGCCATGATGAATGACAAAGTACAAGCATTGGGGATTAGAGACGAATACAAAATAAGAATTGTACCTAATCACAAATGGTGGGAAAACAAAACCGCCAAAATGTCAGATGTTGCGCTAGCTATTGATGAAATGGTTAAAAACGTTTTAGAACAGCAACAAAACGATGATGATCTAAAACGTATGCAGGCTGAAAAAGTAGAAATGATTAAGATGAAAATTGATTTATTTAATCAAAACTACGCACTAGATACACCTATCCAATACGAAGAAATTAAACATCGTGTTGATAATATTCCGTTCGGTGAATTGGATAATGTGCTTTCCAATGAATTTGAAAAGCGACTTGAAATTGAAATGAAAGCGAAAGAACCTCAACAAACGGAACCAATATTCACAGAACAACCACAAGTAACAGAGGAAATCAAAGAGGAAGTAAAAACAGTAACTTATGTTGTAAAAAATATCAATTCAAGACAACGTAAAGCAATTACTGATACATTAATTCGATTAGGTGTTGAATGGAGCGAAATTTAATGAATAGAAGTGAAACTATAACAGAAATAGCTAAAGCATTAGCAAAATTTCAATCAGAAGTATCTGATCCGAACAGAACAAAAGAAAATGCATTTCTAAAATCAAAATATGTAACGCTAGACAGTTTACTACAGGCAGTTAGACCTGTATTAGCAAATAATGGATTGTCTTTTTTGCAAGTACCTTTTACAGGTGCTGATGTAGTATCTGTAACAACCATGTTATTACATGAAAGCGGTGAATGGTTGGAAAGCGACCCTTTCACGCTACCATTGATGAAAAAAGACCCTCAAGGTGTTGGTAGCGTTGTAACGTATGCACGAAGATATTCCTTATCCTCTATTTTAGGTGTGGCTTGGGATGAAGATGACGATGCACAAAGTAATAACGAAACTGAATTAACCAAGAGCATCAAACATGAAATTTCTGAATTAGCAAAAATCAAAGGTGTAACAAAAGAAAATGCTATTTCTTATATGAAAACAACATTTAATAAATCATCAACCGAATTTTTAAATTTGCAGGAGCTACAACAATTTAAAGCGTGGCTAACAACTCTATGAAGTGGACAACAAATAACATCGAATTATTAAGAAGTCCGCTAGGTGTAATGGTAGTCATACCAGCACCACATGACAATGATCTATCGAAACTAGATAAAGACAAAGAGTACGTGATTGAAATCAAAAAGAAATCAAAATCACGTAGCATGAACGCTAATGCTTATTGTTGGGTTCTATGTCAAAAGATAGCGGAAGAGTTAAGTAATACTGGGTACACCTCAAAAGAGGATGTGTACCGAAAAGCAATCAAAGATTGTAGCCATTTTAGTTATGTACCAGTACGTGAGGATGCCATAGAGAGATACATTCAAATATGGCAAGCACACGGCATCGGATGGATAGCCAAAGATGCTGGAGAGTGTAAAAACCTAAAGGGGTATCACAACATCATGTGCTATCACGGCAGCAGCGTATACAACACAAAAGAAATGGCAAGGCTTATTGATTGTCTAACAGATGAATGTGAACAACTAGGTATCAAGTTAGAGCCTAGTGAGTACATTCAATCACTTATAGAGGGGTGGGAGAGTGAACAAAAGAAAGAGGCTTGACGATAAACTCTATAAAATAACAAGACCACAAGCTATTGAACGAGATAGTATAGATGGCTATCCATGTTGTGTGATATGTGGATCACCTGCTACAGAGGTTCACCACATATTGCCTAGAGGTAGAGGCGGTACAAGTGAGTTAAATAATCTAGCGTGTTTGTGCAGATATTGCCATGATAACTTAGCACACGGAGTATTTGCAAAGGAAACACAACGTAAGTTAGAAGAGAGGAATAGAAATTTATGTTAGTTAAAGAGTTAATCGATAAATTAAAACGAGTTAATGAAAACAATGAAGTCGTTATTGTTGATAACTATGATAATGTTTTTTCGAAAATCGAAGTTTTGATTGCCAAAAACAGACAAGATAAAACAAAGGAACTCGCAGTTATTGACGTTGATTTTTAGGAAAGAGGTTAGATTAGTATGAAAAGAATGGATGTAGTTGAATTATACATAAGAAAACGCATTGAATTGTTAGAACGAGTAAACGGTGAGTATAAAATCAACCAAAATGCAATTAACGAGTTAAACGATGTACTAGATGTTATCAATAAAGTTAATTACGCAAAACAAAAGCAAGACGATGATGAATTATGTCTTTTGTCAGATACGCTCGATAAGATTGATAAATGCTTATCGAAAGTAGAAGAAGATTAGCCTATGGCAGAACGAAGAATGATGGCAAAATCCATTATAAAGTCAGACCAATTTCTTGATATGCCAGCTACAACACAAAACTTATACTTTCATATGTTGCTTGATGCGGATGATGATGGCTTTGTAAATGCACCTAAATCTATCATGCGGATAGTTGGTGCTAAAGAAGATGATATGAAGTTGTTAGTGGCTAAACAATTTGTAATTGGTTTTGGTAGCGGTGTCATCGTAATCAAACATTGGAAGATACATAACTACATACAAAGTGATAGATATAAGCCTAGTTTACAACCAGAGCGAGTATTGCTAGATATAACAACAAACAAAGAATATACGTTGAATACAAGTGATGTATCCAGTATGGATACAGAATGTATACAAAGTGTATCCGTAGGTAAGGTAAGTATAGGTAAGGCTAGTATAGGTAAGGTTAGGTTAGATAAGAATAATAATGAGGAATGTGAAAAATCACATTCCAAACGCAAGCGGTTTAAACCGCCTACTCTTGAAGAGGTGGAAGAGTATTGCAAGGAGCGTAACAACGGAATAGACGCACAATACTTCATTGATTATTACGAGGCAAGAGGTTGGGAACTTTCAAAAGGTAGAAAAGTTAAAAGCTGGAAACATTGTATTAATACATGGGAGAAAAACAACTTCAACCGAAAGCCTGTAAATAAGAACAGTAAAGAAGATGCATTAAATGATATGAGGGATTTAATGAGTGAATATGGGGGTGTAAATGAACAATCAAATGAACCATCAACAGAAGATACTGGAAGCACTATTGATATTGAGTACAGGGTGGAACGCTAGCCCATCTAAAGAAACAATCAAGTTGTATGTACATCAGTTATCGTATGCTGATCCATTAATTCTACAACGAGCCATGCTAAATCTGTTGAGTAAATGTAAATTCTTACCATCATTTGCAGAAATAGAAAATGAGTATAAAGAACTTGATAATTACATCAACGGAAAAGAAGAAATGATGACCGCACAAGAAGCCTATGGGGTAGTTGAAGATGCAGTTAGATTATATAGCTATGAGCATGGATTGGAGCATTTAGACGGAATAATAAAACAGGCAGCACAAACAATATGGAGTGCATTTAACCCTTGGAGTGGAGATTACAATCGTTCCGCTTGTATGTCTCAATTTGTCAGATGCTATGAAGAGTTAGTAAAAAGGAAAAACAGAAACGACGAAAAAGCATCTGAAATCAAGAATGATGGATTGCTTTTAGAAATGAAGATGAAGAAAGAGGAAGAGCGAAAACAAATAGAAGCAGGTAATGCACAAATCAAAATGCTACCGAACGGACATTTAATCGAAACAGTTAAAGAGGAGCGTGAGCCTGTTAATTTAAACGAGATAATAGATAATGCTGATATATCCGATAAGGGTAAAGCACTACTACGAAAAGTAATAGGGGGATAAATGAAAGAAAGAGCAAAAGAGTTTGATGTAAGTGTGAATGTATCATTCAATGTTAGCTTTTAAATGCTGGCGAATAATGAAGCGCAAGCATTAACTAAAATCGAAAACTTGCTTGAAATCATGCGTAATGAGGCAACAGTCGATTGCCACATTCATCCTAGCTACGATGTGTACGTGGATGAAGTCGAAGCAAGACTAAATCATCTTAGTTGCTGAAAATCGATTTAAAAGCCCTGTAAGGCGAGTTTATATTACGGACGATGAATTATAAGCGAGAAATGGTACACACACCAAAATAAGGCGGTGTGGTACGTAGAATTAGAAAATAGGAGTTGAATATATGAACCAAGTACAACTATTAGGGAATTTAGCACGAGATGCGGAATTGAGATTTACCCAAAGCGGAAAAGCGGTGGCAATTTTTACAGTAGCTGCTACGAATACATACGTTGACAGTACAACAAACGAAACAAAAGAACAAACGGCTTTCATTAATTGCGTAGCATGGGGCAAAACTGGGGAAGCGGTTGGTAACTGCAAGAAAGGCGATAGATTGCTAGTAAATGGCCGTATTCAAACTCGGTCATACGAGGATAGTAACGGTCAAAAGAAATATGTAACCGAAGTGGTAGCTGATTTTGTAGGTAAAAAGCTAGATGGTGAATTTGATAGTAGTAACTTTGATAGTTTCGAAAGCGGAAGCAATGAAAATATTCCGTTCTAAGAGGTGAAAAAAATGGTTGAGCTAACAATTGTTATGAATTGTGGACAGGCACATATAATACAGAAACTTTTGAAGATAAAAAATCCTTTGAACGTGCTATACAAAATGTGCAATTAGAGTATGAAAAATTAATTTGCTTTACAGATGATAATGGAAGATTTATTTCCGTATCGCCTGCAAATTGCATTATTGAATGTAGAGAATTAGATGGGTAAATAACAATGCTAGTAAAAGACGAAACAAAATATTGCTGGGGTGATGGTGAGGAAGTGGCAGAGTAATGGAGTTAATACAAAGAAAACGGAAACAACAATACATCAAAGCTTATTGCCTTATGTATCCGTGGTATACATACGAAGCGCATTGTGAATGGGTTGAAGCGGTAACTTATGCAAGTCCTGGGCCTAGAAATAAGCCAGACGGCTTGAAGCATGGTCGGCATTGTTTAAAGTGGTTGTTGGAATATGATGCACACTCAATGAGCGGTGAAACGAACATATGGGGTGTAGTAAAGGGAGATTAAAATTGAAAGCACAATGTAAGGGATGCGAACACAGAGAGGCAGCGTAGAATGCATATATGGGGGTTATTTGATGATGGCAACGGCTGCTATCGCCAAGCGGTAGATGAATATAACGTGAATATGGGGGGGGCAACACACAATAACATCAATAGGAATTGGTGATGCGTGTATCAACCAAGACCTTGCGATTAATACGTTACATAAACCCAACGCACTATGGAAACGGTTAGACAAGCTAGATAGACCTGATGTTATTCTAGCTAGTCCGCCTTGTGAAAGCTGGAGCGTAGCAAGTGCGATGAAAGGTGGAAATGCTTGCTGGAAACAAGAAAAGGATATGACTATAAACCTATTTGGTGAATATGAACAAGGAAGTAAATTCACAATCAGAAATCACATTGATTATGAAAACTACCAATTCAAATATGATAAGTCGTTCCTAACACGTATCAATGGTGAAATGTGCATCTACAACACATTGAAAATCATTGAGCGGTATCAACCTAAAGTATTCGTGATTGAAAACCCAGCGTATGGGCGGATATGGGAATATATAGCGAACGTAATAGGGTTCGATATTCCATATGAAAACCTAACTTATTATAACAATTATGATTACCCAGTTAAGAAACCAACGAAATTTGGTAGCAATATTGATTTGAAACTGCTTAAAGATGATGTGAAAAACAAAATCAAATTCAATAAGTTAAACATAAAAGGAATAAATCGATACAACGTGAGATCACATATTCCGTTGGACCTGGTGAAAGATATATTAAAGCGATGTGAACAATATATAGAGTGGTGAGTAGATGAAAGTAGAACTATTTAATGATAATTTCCAAAACTTTAAACGATATGGAATACCAAAGGCACAGTTGGTAATAGCAGATATTCCATACAATCTAGGGAATAATGCATATGCAAGTAATCCTATGTGGTATGTAGGCGGCGATAACAAAAACGGCGAAAGTAAAAAAGCTGGTAAAGCGTTCTTTAATTCTGATTACAATTTCAATATTGCAGAATATTTTCACTTTTGCAATCGGTTATTAAAAAAAGAGCCTAAAGAACGAGGTCAAGCACCATGCATGATTGTGTTCTGTTCATTTCAACAAATGCCAATGGTGATTGAGTATGCCAATAAACATGGGTTTAAGAATTATATTCCTATCACGTTTAACAAAAATTATTCCGCACAGGTATTAAAAGCCAATATGCGGATAGTTGGTGCTACTGAATATGCATTAATTTTGTATCGTGAAAAGTTGCCTAAATTCAATAACAACAAAAAAATGATATTTGATCACTTTGAATGGAAACGTGATAACAAGAATATCGTTCCTAATATCCACCCAACGCAAAAGCCTGTAAGTGTATTGAAACGCTTGATAGAGATATTCACAGATGAGGGCGATGTGGTGATTGACCCTGTGGCTGGTAGCGGTAGCACGCTAAGGGCCGCAATGGAGTTAGGAAGAAGTGCATACGGCTTTGAGATTGACAGAAAAATGTATGCAAAAGCCAAAGATGAAATGTTGAGCGATGTTAAAGTACAAACAAATTTGATGGAATTTGCAAAATAAAAAGAGAGGTAAAGATGAACGAATTTCAAACAAAAGCAATTAATGCAGCACGTACAGTATTATTTAATGAATTTGGGTATAATGCCAACGAAATAACACCAGATGATATGTATGTAGTGTGGTTTTGTAAGACATTGCAAAATTGGAAAGCATTGGTAAGCGGTGTACATATCAAAGAGTATATCGAGGTTACATATAATGGAGATAAACAAGAGATTTATGTTGATGTGTATCAAAAAGCATGTAATGAATGTTTAAAAGATGGCGGTGATGATCATTGCCAATAAATAGCAAACAAAAAGGTGCTAGAGGTGAACGCATGTGGCGTGATGTGTGTAGGTCGCATGGGTTTGACAAAGTCCGTAGAACTGCACAATATTGTGGAAATACAGGCGATGCATCGGACTGTGTAGGCTTACCAAATATACATCAAGAGGTGAAGTTTGTGGAAAACCTCAATGTTCGTAAAGCATACGAACAAGCGGAACATGATGCAAAAAAGAGTGGCGATATGCCTATAGTAGCTTGGAAAAAAAGCAATAAGCCTTGGTTAGTCGTAATGAGTGCGGATGATTTCTTCCGTATATACAAAGAAAGCGAGTGGAGTGAGGAACATGGAACAAATGAAAGTGAAATTAGTTAATGAATACGCACAACTACCAACAAGGGGAAGTAAAGATGCAGCTGGGTTAGACCTATATTGCCCATTTCATATTAAAGTACCAGCGGACAGTCAAAAGAAAATACCGCTAGGAATAGCAGTAGAAATTCCGAAAGGTCATATGGGTTTATTAGTACCACGTAGCAGTATGAGTAAAACACCATTACGATGTGCAAAATAGCGTAGGGATTATAGATGCTGACTATAGAGGCGAATTAAGCATCGCATATGAAAATGTATCTTGTAGCGATTACACGATATTTAGAGGTGATCGCATCGCACAATTAATCATCGTACCAGTAGCAATGGTTGATGTAGAGGAAGTAAACAGTCTAAGCGAAACCGAACGAGGTATTGGCGGATATGGTAGTACTGGAAAATAAAAAGACAGTAAATAGACAGTAAAAAGACAGAAGATATAGGCGGTGAAATATCCGCCTTATCATAAGAGGTGAATATGAGAATTTATTACGATATAAAAAGAGTAGGGTTACACGATACGATTTATATTTTGCAACGAGCCTTAACATTTGCTTATGAGGATTACTTATTTGAACCTGAAGTATCGTTGAATATGGATAGGTTTATTGTTATGTACAAGAGATCAGACATAAAAATATATATAGAATTATCGATGCATGAATTAGAGTATTTAAAAATTACATTAGAAGAATTTGTATTAAGAACAAAGAACAGAGTTATATCACAATACAGATATGAACTAGATAAACTCTATAATGGTGCGGCTGAATGACTGGATATAGCGGATATACAGAACATTCTGATTATTACATAGCACCACATGATACATGGGAAAGTGCATTTGAATTTCTAAAGCAACTGGCTTGTGAAAGTGACGATGATGAATTTTGCATCGGTGAGCTACATAAAGGAGCAGTGTTAAAGTTGAAACAAGTTGAATGGTATAAATGGAACGAAGATAAAGGAGAATGGGAAAGTGAACGATAAACAATTTACAGATGAACTATTTAAACGCATGTATGATCTAGGGTATCGAAAAGCCGAAATTGAAAGTGGTGTATTGTTCTTTTTTAACGGTAAAAGGGAGCTTTTAAACTATTTCTTGCCACGTGTGATGGTGGCTAGTACGTGTTTTGAAGAGAAAAACCAATTAATTGATATTGGCGAGTATCTAGGTGTTGTTGACTGGAGCAAAGTAAAAGTTGATACACCTATATTAGTTAGGAATAATGGGTGTGTGTGGACAAAAAGATACTTTGCGGAATACAAAAACGGAAAAGTGCGAACTTACCATAATGGTGCTACATCGTGGAGTTCTGATGGTAGGATGGGTAGTTGGGATTATGCAAAACTAGCAGAGGTATAAATATATGACATGGTTTATGTTCTTTTGTTTATGGCTTGCAGTTAGTAATACCAATAATAGTTATGCAAATGCAATTATATTTGTAGCATGGAGCGTGTTGGTTTACATGTTAGCCATTAATGGTGCATTTAAGGATTGAGGTGATTTGTATTTGAATGAACCGACAAAAAGTGAAAAAAGATTAATTAGCAGTGCTAGAAAATACCTTGAGCCTGTAAAGACAGTTGATGAGCAAATAAAGTCGATTGCAAAAGAAGTAGAGCAACTACGATGCAACATTACATCGATTAGTGCTATTGATTACTCAAAAGATAGAGTGAGCGGTGGCGGTGTTCCTTGTGGGTTAGAAAATAGCGTAGCAAGGTTTATTGATACAGAAAAAGAACAACGTAGACGGATTGATGAATTGAGCGAGTACAAGTGCGATGTAATCAACACGATCAATAGTCTAAGTGAAGAAATAGGCGGTACAATGTTACGTTATGAATACTTGCTCGGAATGTCAGCTAAACAAGCACATTCTGTTTTTGAAAACCAATTCAATGAGAGACAGGCTATGAGGTACAAAGAGAAAGCGTTAATTGAAATAGGCAAGTTGAAATGTCAGTAAATGTCATGAAATGTCAGTAAATGTCAGTATATATGTATAAAAACATATAGTAGAATATAAGGTGTAAAGGTTGCCGATGAGCAATCGTGCTGTTGCAGGCACAATAACCAAATAGTAATTGAGGTGCGGTTTTATATTTTATATTTGAAAATCAACGAGTATTGTTTCTAAGTCATTACAATCTATATTATTTTCTAATCGCACCGCACCTCTTATATTGCATTTTGTAAACTAATACCGCACATATAATACTTTCCAATTATGCAATAACAACCAACTATACGTTTCATGAGATAAAACCTTAAGCGAAAAAATGTTACATACTACAAACAACTAGCGGTATTAGTTTAGAGAGTGCAATTGCATATTGAAAACTAAAGCTATATGTTCCATTGGGAACCGAGTATTGTACGAGAGTTAGACAGAGTGAGCTAACCATGATTACAATTCATATACTCGTGTTGGTGAATAGCCAACTATATAACTTTGGTTTTGAGTATGCAATAAAAATGAATAAAACTATCACATAATGAGGTATATCCACGGCGATATATCTCATTTTTTGTATAAAGTTATCAAAAAAGGGAGAAATGATGACTGACATATTGTGTTGTAAGAGTAAATGTCTTAACAACAAGAAAGGAAAATGCACGGCTAATGTTATTGAGTATGATGGATTATGCCAAACATACATTACACAGGGGAACGCAAGAAAAAGCACATGTGGTTTATGTATACGATCTAATGGGAAATTAAAGCGGAGAGGCGGTGAAGTACTAAGATGATTAAAGCGATTAAACAATTCATTAAGGATAGAGTGTTATTTAAACAGGCAGCACAAGATAAAGACTTACAGGCAAAAGCAAAATATGCGTTTGAACATCGTGAAGATAATATGTTAAGCATTATTGATTGTCTAGCTATTGTGTGTGGTGTATTGATTATAGTCGGTATTGTGTGGTGTTTGATGTGAATTATCAACCAACGATAAAGAAACTACTTAAAGCATTACAGATGAATGGTAGGCGGTATGTAGTCGATGTAAGGCAATCATGGAGTAAGTACGATAAGCCGTGTAAGGTGTATATCGTTAATCGAATGTACACAGAGGAAGAGTACAAACTAACATTTCCTCATAAGTACAAAAAAGGTAAGACCTTTAAACAAGGACAACTCTATAAAAAAGAAAGCGAGTATAGCAGCACCAAACAACATGAGGTGTTGCTATTTTTAGTTAAGACATATAAAGGTGGTGAGTAGCATTGGCGAGTATAAATGAATTAGCACAAAAACTAACTAAGAAAGAACGCATATTCGCTGATGAATACGTTAAGACCACCAACGGAACACAGAGTGCAATTACGGCTGGATATTCAGAAAAGACGGCAAGAAGTAAAGCTAGTCAGTTATTGACAAAAGTAAACGTGCGCCAATATATAGATGCAGTCATGAACGAACGCAGCAAAGACACAATCGCAACTGCTGATGAAGTGCTGGAATATCTAACTAGGGTTGTTCGTGGAGAAGAAAAAGATGCGTTTGGTTTAGATGTATCTGTTGCCGATAAAACGAAAGCAGCTGAACTTTTAGGTAAACGGCATATGTTATTTACTGACAAAGTGAAACTTGATGCAGAAATAGAGATTGATATATCCGATAGGATGAAACAAGCAAGGGTGAAATCTGATGAAGTACAACAAGGCACAACTGATTGATGCGTTGGGTTCGTTTACGCATGATCCATTAGGCTTTGTTTATTTTGCATTCCCTTGGGGAGAAAAAGGAACAGCGCTTGAAAACTTTGACGGCCCTGATGAATGGCAAATTAAAATCTTAAAAAAGATTGGGGATGAATTAAAGAAAGGTAAAAGCCTTTCAAAGGCAATTAAAATTGCAATTGCATCAGGTCATGGCATCGGAAAATCAACATTAGTATCGTTTCTTATTTTGTTTGCTATGGCCACACACGAAAATACAAGAGGTGTAGTAACTGCTAATACAGAAAAACAGTTATCGTCTAAAACATGGGCGGAGTTGAGTAAGTGGTACAACCTGTTTATAGGAAAGGAACTATTTACATACACTGCTACAGCTTTATTTAGTGCTGACAAACAGTACGAGAAAACATGGCGAATAGATGCTATTCCGTGGTCGGAAAGCAATCCTGATGCATTCGCTGGTCTACATAATCAAGGAAATCGTATCCTTATCATATTTGATGAGGCATCTTCTATAGCTGATATCATATGGGAAGTTGCAGAGGGTGCTTTAACGGATAAGGAAACAGAAATTATATGGTGTGCCTTTGGAAACCCTACTAAAAATAGTGGACGTTTTAGAGAGTGTTTTAGAAAGTATCGCAATTACTGGCACACAGAACAAATTGATAGTCGAACTGTTAAAGTTTCAAACAAAGTTTTGTTAAATGAATGGGTCGAACTCTATGGAGAAGATAGTGATTTTGTAAAAATTCGTGTTAGGGGTGTTTTTCCTAGTGCATCTGATACTCAATTCATATCCGCATCAATTGTAGATGAAGCACAAAAGAGAGTGTACAAGGTAGGACAATTCGATAATTTACCTACTATCATCGGTGTAGACCCTGCATGGACTGGTGGCGATACATTAGAAATCGTAATGCGTAATGGATATCACATGAAGTGTTTAGCAACCATTGAAAAGAATGACGATGATATGCGTGTGGCGAACCTAATAGCACAATTTGAAGATGAATACAAAGCTGATGCAGTATTTATAGACCAAGGGTACGGAACAGGAATTTACAGTATCGGTAAATCAATGGGACGTAAATGGCGGTTAGTTGCCTTTGGCGGTAAAGCACCTAATGATATGTATCTCAACATGAGAGCGTACATATGGGGTGAAATGAAAGAATGGCTAAAAGAGGGCGGTTCTATTCCTAATGACCAGGGGTTATATGATGATCTAACCAGTCCAGAGGCTATCATCGATAAAAACGGCCGCATCCAACTTGAAAGCAAAAAGGATATGAAAGAGCGTGGCTTACCATCACCGAATAAAGGCGATGCATTAGCCTTGACCTTTGCATTTAGGGTCACTAAAAAAATAAATGGCAATCAAAAGAGGGTGGCGAATACGGAATACAATCCGTTTAAGTAAAGGGGGTATGCGAATGTGCATGAAAAAACAAATGCCTGATGTTAAACAGCCAGCACCAGCACCAGTAGTACAAACTGATGACTTGACGAAAAAGGATGAACAATGGTTCACCAATAAAAAACGTAAAAAAGCTGGGTTTGATAGTACTATCTTGGCTAGTGCATTAAATCAAGGCACAGGCAAATCTACATTGGGTGGCTAATATGAGTGGTACTATCTTATCAAATCTAGCAAGGCAACCGACTGAAAACAAGTTGATTAAGCCTAAAAACTATGGGCGAATTAAAGCTAAATTTAATCAGATGTTCAACAACCGTCAAAAGTACATTGCAAGGTGGAAAGATATTCGAGACTATCAACTACCATTTCTGGGTGTGTTTGACGATGAACAAGACCAATCCAAAATCTACACCGATAAGATAAATAATGGTGTAGCATGGGAAAGTTGCCAAATATTTGCAAGCGGTGTAATGAGTGGCATGACACCGCCTAGCCGAAAATGGTTTAAATTGACTATGGAAAATGCAGATGTAGCAGCGAATAGTAAAGTAGCGGAAGTATTAGATGAGCGAGAAGAGATACTATATGCAGTATTTGCGAAATCTAATTTTTACAACACGGTACATCAGGTCTACATGGAACTACCATTCGGACAAGCACCAATGAGCATCATGCCTGATAGTAAAGCGGGTGTACGCTTCACATCCTATCCAATCGGTACGTATGCGTTAGAGTGTGGCAGTAATGGCGGTGTAAATACATTTGGTCGAAAGTATCGAATGACTGCTGATCAGATAGTCGAGGAGTTTGGATACAACGCTTGCCCTATCAATGTTAGAAATGCATATGATGATGGTAAAGGCAATGCAAAAACATTTATTGTGTGTTGGTTTGTGTTACCAAACAAAGACCGCAAAGACACAATCGGTAATAAAAATATGCCTTACTCGTCCATCTATTGGATTGATGGCAGCCGAGAAGATGAAGTATTAAAACATAGTGGTTTTAATGAATGGCCTATTCCTATTGCAAGACATACCACTCATGATTTGAGCGGCTATGGTAAAGGGTGTGCATGGTTCGCACAAGCAGATGCACGAATGCTGCAACTACTCGAAAGGGACTTAGTAACCGCTATTGAACTTGGTATTAAACCGCCGATGAGTGCAACTTCCGATGTGATTGGTAATGTAAATCTATTTCCTGGTGGCATTACGGAAATTGATACAGGCGGTAAGGTTGAGCCTGTATTCAATGTAGGAATTGATGTGGCGAATGTGCAAGCTAAAATACAATTCGTATCTGAAAGCATTAAACGTGCTTATAGTGCGGATTTATTCTTGATGCTTGATAATCTTGGTACTACACAGATGACCGCAAGGGAAGTCATGGAACGTACACAAGAAAAACTACAACAATTAGGGCCTGTAGTCGAACGCTTACAATCTGAATTTCTTAATCCGATTATTGAGCGTACCTATGCGATATTAGATCGTGCAGATGTATTTCCGCCGATTAGCGATGAATTGGCGGAACAATTAAACGGACAAGATGTGAAGATTGAATACATTTCACCATTGGCACAAGCACAAAAGGTATCATCTTTGACATCTATTGAGCAGTATTTTGCATTTCTGATGTCATTGGCACAGGGCAATCCTAATATCCTACAAAAATTCAATTTTGAGGAAGCAGCGGATTATTATGGTGTTAACCTCGGTGTACCTGCAAAAGTAATTGTATCGAATGACGAATACGATGCTAAGTTAGAAGAACAACAACAGGCACAACAAGAACAAGAGGAGCAAGCACAAATGATGCAAGCAGCACAATTAGCACCACAAATGGCAAGTGCCGCTAAACAAGCAACCGATGCAGCGAATGATGGAAATCCTGTAATGCAACAGTTAATGGGAATGGGCGTAGGTGTGTAGATGAAAACTAAACAAGAACGAATACGAGAGCGTGATATTGAGGCTCTTAACCACGTACTAAGTACTGAACTTGGTAGGTGGTTTTTTTGTAGGCTTTTAGACCATACCAACATATTAAAGCAATCATTCACAGGTAATTCAGAAACGTTTTTCAACGAGGGGAGACGCAAGGTTGGTTTAACTTACATGAATATGCTCGGACATATTGGGGATGGTGTTGAGGGTGTAAAGAAGTATCACCAAGCACAACTTGAATATATCCAACAGCAAAAACTATTTAACGATTTAGAAAAGAAAGGTGAATAAACCACATGGCAGAAGAATTAGAACAAGGCACGAATGATAACACAACGAGTGCGGAAAGTGGTACACCACAAGAACCGAACACGCAAGATAACCAAAACACGATTTTAGGCGGTAGTGGCGGTGATAATAACACCGACCAAAACACAGAACCTACAGAGCCTACTGTATATGATTTCACACAAGCATTTGAGGGCGGTGAGATAGACCAAACCATCGCAGATGAGTTTTCCAAAATGCTAAATGGTGTAGGTGCTACGCAAGAGCAAGCAGTAGAGTTGGCTAAATTCGGTAGCAAATATGCTACAGATTTAGTGAATGCTTATGAAACACAAAAACAACAAGCATTAGATGAACAGTACAAAGGCTATGCAGAAACCGCAAAAGAAACATTAGGGGTTAAATTTGATGAAACTGTAAGCCGAGCGGCCGCAGGCGTAGAGGCAGTAGAAAAGACAATTCCTAATATTCGTGAAATCTTGGCAGAAAACGGCTTGGGTAATCGGTTAGAAGTAATTCAATTATTCGCACATATTGCTAATATGGCTGGCGAAGATAACAATGCAGGGAATGGAAGCCCTGCAAATCAAATCACAACAGAAAAAGATTTGGCGGATGCTATTTATAAAGACATGTAAAGGAGATTAATATATGGCAATCGGAGTAATGAACCCAACAATTTTAGATATTACAAAACGCATGGAGGGTGATGGGACACTTGGTAATATCGTAGAACTCATGGAACAAACAAATGAAGTGTTAACAGATATGACAATGCTTGAAGGTAACTTACCTACAGGGAATATATCTACCGTTCGTACTGGT
>ERZ773003.568-NODE-568-length-26684-cov-3.264035_pt1 | contig 26684 bp, 18 predicted proteins | sample MGYA00580668_ERZ773003 | MGnify/ENA primary metagenome ERZ773003 (study PRJEB29015, sample SAMEA2738002) | human oral metagenome | biome: human oral; feature: human-associated habitat; material: dental | place: China | collected 2126 ...
CACTCACCTTGTCGAATGCAGTTCTGCCTGCTTTCTCTGACTGGGCATAATAGATTGTTTTCAGATCTGTCGCAAACGGCTTCATATCTTTGTAATAGACATGTTTAAGGGTATTTCTTACCATAATGAACTATGCATCTCTGGTATTCGGTGTTAGGGAAGGCTGTGGTGACAGCTTCTTGTATTCCTCTCAAACCATCAGCGCAGAGGATTATTATATCTTTGACGCCACGGTTTTTGCGCTCATTAAGGACGCCGAGCCAGTACTTGGCACTTTTCATCTTCTCCTATACTCAGACTGATTATTTCCTTAAGGCCCTCGCTGTTGATCCCGAACATGACATATGCCGCAAGTTTACGAACCATGCCATTGTCTCTGACGGAGAAGTGGCATGGTTCAATAAAGACAATAGGATAAACGCTGTTTAACGGCCTGTGCTGCCATTCAACAATGTCTTTTAATATCTTATCTGTCACATCGGAGATAAAACTTTCGCTGCACGCAAATCCGTATATGTCTTCTATCTGTTCTGAAATCTGCCTTTTGGTTAAACCTTTGGCATACATACTGATGATCTTGTTATCTATACCGGAATGTCCTTTTGCCGATTTTTTACTATCTGTGGCTCAAATGTACCATTTCTATCTTTGGGAACATCTACCTCAAATTCACCGTATTTGCTTGGGACGGTTTTTGTTTTTGATCCATTACGATAGTTTTCTGAATGGGAGCGTGCAGACTTCAGATAGCCAAGATGGTCTGTCATCTCAGATTCCATCATAGACCTGATGGTGCCCCCAAGAAGATCTTTGAGTGCATCCTGAATATCTTCTGCGGTCTTTATTTCATACTCATCCATCAGTGCGGAGATGATGTTTTTCTTTCCTTCTGTCAAAGGACCTACATGATAAACGTCTTTTTTCTTGTGTGCCATAATTAAACCTCCTATAGTTCACTACTAATCTGATACTACCATAGGAGGCTTATTGATTCATATTTACAGACTTTTTCTTCCATACTCTTTTATATATTTTTATAAAAGAAATCTTTCCCTGTCCTTATGCATGGAAAATATCAAGCAGGTCGGACACGCTTTTCTTTCCGAAATGCACTTCGTCATCATTGATGATGAGACAGGGAACGCTCATGATATTATATTTCTCTTTAAGGCTTGGATAGTACTGGAGATCATAGACGTCGGCCGTTACATTTTCATTATCCGCAGCAATACGCTGCGCCGCCGCTACGAGGTCGGGACACATTGTGCAGGAAAGGGATACGGCAATCTTCACATGGAGAGGCTTACTGATGCTTTCGATACGTTTCTGCAGCGCTTCACCTACATCCTGTCCCGGACCTGCCGCATTGTACATGGCAAGAATAAAGGAATTAAATTCATGTCCGCCGGGTACGCCGTGGAAACGAAGTCCTTTTTCATTTCCTTCCACGTCACAAATAGAAATGGTATGTTTATCTTCTTCTCCCGTGGACGGGACAAATTCCGCTTCCACCTTATCAGAAAGAGATGCAAGCTCCGTCACCATGCGGCGGTTTTCTTCCGTCATCTGGCTGTCGTCTGTATACAGGCGAAGACGAATCGGACGGGTAAAGCGGGCAAGTACGGGAGCCAGCGCCTGCCGGGTCGCGTCATCAAGGAACGCTCCTGCTTCCGCCTTCGGTGCAGTTTCGGTCTTTACTTCTTCTTTTGCTTCTCTTTTTGCATAAGTTCTCTTGATACCTAATTTTCTGTAGAGCTGCCCAAGGTATTTTTCCATAGATGTTGCCGCCACGGCTCCGTCAGAAACAGCAGTGACCACCTGGCGAAGGTTCTTCACGCAGATATCGCCTGCCGCGTAAACACCGTCAATATTCGTTTTCTGATCGCGGTCAGTGATGATGTACCCCTGGGGATTCAGTTCCACTTTTCCCTTAACCAGTTCGTTTTCAGGCGCATAGCCTACAAATACAAATACGCCGCAGAAATCATTTTCAGAAGCGGTATAGATCGTTTCTTTTCCGGTCACCCGGTTCCTTAAAACAACCTTACGGATGGCGGAATCGCCTTCCACTCTTACCACTTCAGAGTTGAACATCATTTCTACATTCGGATGTTCTTTCAATTCATCGACTTCCGCATTTTCAATGGAGCAGCGGTCGCGTCTGACGACCATCATGATCTTCTTTCCATACCGGGTGAGGAAGAGTCCCTCTTCCACCGCTGCATATCCCCCACCGATGACAAAAATATCCTTGCCGGAAAAAAATTCACCGTCGCAGGTCGCGCAGTATGCCACACCGTGTCCGCGGAATTCACTTTCTCCCTCAAATCCTGCCAGCCGGGGATGCGCACCTGCCGCATAAATGATGCCGGGCGTCGTAAAATCCCCCCGATCGGTATGAACCGTTTTATAGTCGCCTTCCAGGTCAAGGCCTGTTACTTCCGCCGATAAAAACTCGGCTCCGAAATTTTCCGCCTGCTGACGCATCTTACCGGTCAGCTGTTCTCCGTCTGTCATAATAATGCCGGGGTAGTTCACTACTTCAGATGTGATGGTGATCTGGCCGCCGACTTTTTCTTTTTCAATGACCAATACGCGGAAACGCGCTCTTGCCATATAAATAGCGGCGGAAAGCCCCGCAGGACCTCCGCCGACCACTATGGCATCATACATTTTTTCCATGATGCCCTCTTTTATTAAAGTTTACCGACAAGATCGAAGGACGGTTTCAATGTCGCCGCCCCCGGTTCCCACTTGGCCGGGCAGACTTCATCGCCATGTTCATAAACAAACTTGGCCGCCCTTACCTTACGGAGGAGTTCATCAGCGTTACGGCCGATATTGCCCGCGCTCATTTCATAAAGCACAACCTCTCCGTCAGGATTGATAACGAAAGTGCCGCGTTCGGTCATGCCGTTTGCTTCAATATATACATCCAGATCTTTTGCAAGCTGTGCCGTCGGATCGCCGATCATCGGATAAGTAACCTTGCCGATTTTTTCAGAAGAGTCATGCCATGCTTTATGTACGAAGTGGGTATCACAGGACACGGAGTAAATTTCGCACCCTTCTTTTTTAAAATCGCCATAAAGTCTCTGAAGATCTTCCAGTTCAGTCGGGCAGACAAAAGTGAAGTCCGCCGGATAAAAGAAGAGAACACTCCATTTCCCCTGCAGATCCTTGTCGGATACCTTGATAAATTCTCCGTTAAGATATGCATCTGCTGTAAATTCGCTTACTTTTTTACCGTTTAAAGACATTTAAAATTCCTCCTTCAAATATTAAAACAGTTTTAACTTGCTTATGTGCTCATTGTATCAACCATATCTAAATATGTCAATATTTAGATTGTCTTTTTCGTATCGATATTTTGCGAAAATAGTATTTCTCTTTTTCTTTTGTAAAATATTTTTCTGCTGTGTTTTCCCTTTTCGTCCTTTCCCTTTATAATAAGAAAAAGAAAGATATTACTAAAATGACAGGAAGGATGCTCATGGGACTCCATTTTATTTTCGGCGCGGCGGGAACAGGCAAAACGCGGCGCTGCTGTGAAGAAATACGCGACTATGTCACCGGTAAAAAAGGGCGCTCCGCCTTTTTCCTCGTGCCTGATCAGGAGACATATACCGCAGAACGTATGCTGGCGGATATTTTCCCGGGCCACGGTTTTATCGATGCCACGGTCTGCGGTTTTTCGCGTCTTGCCTACCGCGTTTTTAATGAGCTCCGCTCCCCTGTGCAAGATGCTCTTTCTCCGTTGGGCCAGCAGATTATCATCAGCCGCATCCTTGCGGAACACAGGAACGAGCTGCAAATGCTCATGAAAATTTCCACTCAGCCTCATTTTGCGGAAAATCTCATGAACCTTTTCCATCAGCTTGATATGTTCTGCATTTCTGAAACGGCGCTCCATGATGCCTCTCTTGCCGAAGAAGGGACACCACTGGGACGCAAACTGGCGGATCTTTCCCTCTTATATAAAAATTACCATGACTACCTCCATACCCGCTTTTCTTATGAAGGCAGTCTTTTTGACCTGCTTGCCGGGGAAATACCGAAATCGGAAATACTCCGCCGATCCCGTATATGGATTGACGGCTTCAACGGTATGACACCCCAAAAGATACGCATCGTATCCGCCCTTATCCACACGGCGGAAGAAGTGACATTCACACTTCCCCTCCCGGACGCAAAAGAAGGATTGTCCAATGAAATATTCGCCCGCCCTGCCAATTTATATGCTCTCCTTTCGGAAAAAGAGCCTCACTTTGATTCCGTCACACTCCCCGAAATGAAACGGTTCCGCTGTCCCCGTCTCCGTTGTCTCGCAGCAGACTATTTCCAAAATGTTCCTTCTCCCTGTCCGCTTCCGAAAGAGACTTCCCCGGTTCCTGAAAAGGGCATCCATATCGTTTCCGCACCGGACAGCCATGCGGAGGCGGACTTCATTTCCCGCCGGATTCTGTCACTTGTCCGCGATAAAAATCTCCGCTGGCGGGATATCCTCGTCCTTCTTCGTTCCGCCGACACTTATACGGACCCGCTGGAAAGAAGCTTTTCACGCTACGGGATTCCGGTCTTTACAGACGAAAAACAGCCCATGAATAACCACCCCCTTGTCATGCTCCTTGACGGGCTTCTCCATTTCATAAAAGCGGAAAGCCGGGGCAAGAACAGGGGATTTACAAGAGAGCATATTTTCCGCATCTTAAAAACGGAAATATTTCCTTCTTTCCCTACGGATATGATAGATAAGCTGGAAAATTACGTTTTGAAATACCATATCCGTTTTTCCACGTGGCAAAAGCCCTGGGCCTTCCGCGATTACCGGAGCATTGATCAGGAACCGGCCCCTCTTTCGGATAAAGAAATTACAAAGCAGAATACCGCCAATACATGGAGAGAAAAGGTCCTTTCCCTTTTGAATCCTTTTCTCGCAGGCTGGAAGGGAGCTCTCTCCGCAGAAGATAAATGCGCCTTTCTTTATCGGTGGTTAACAGAGCAGCAAATCCCTGAAACGCTTTCCGTCTGGGATGAACTGGAATTTGAAAAAACAAAAAAGCGTCCCCATCTCCAGGTTTGGAAAAAAGTGCTTTCTCTTCTTGACGAAATCGTCCATGTCACAGGAAAAGACATCCTCCCCGAAGAGGAACTTTGCGGTATTCTTGCTGATGGTCTTTCCGCCCTTACCTTCTCCATGATTCCTCCCACTCTTGACCATGTGACGGTCACCTCCATGGACAGAGGATACGCGGCGGAAGCGAAAGTGGTCTTCATCCCCGGCGCATTGGAAGGCTCTTTCCCTAAAAAAATTGATGACTCAGGATTTTTCACGGAAACGGAAAAACAGGTTCTTCTGAAATCCGCCCGCATCAATCTTGGAAACAACCTGATGGAGCTGGTACAGGAAGAACAATTTTATACGTACCTCGCCCTGACACGGGCATCGGACGCACTCTATCTGTCGTACCCCGCCGCTGCTACCGACGGAAGCGCCGCAGAACCATCCTTCCTGCTGGAGCGGTTGAAAGCCCTCGGCTATTATACGGAAAGCACGGAGGTATTTTCCCCCTCTCCTCATCATGACGATCCCTCATTTTTTGCCAATCCCAACCAGGCCCTGTCCCTCCTTCCCGAAATACTCCGTGAAGGCCGCCCCTCACCGGTGAGCAACTGGGCAGCGCTTAAAGACTGGGCAGAAGGAAATGAATACAGAGAGCTCATGGAAAGTAAACTGGCAGGGCTCCGGTATCAAAATACCGCCGTCCGGCTGCCAAAAATACTTGCACGCAAACTTTTCATGAAAGGAGGACGCTTTTACGGTTCCGTCACAAAACTGCAAAATTACAGAAGCTGTCCCTACCAGTACTTCCTCCGCTACGGAATTGGCGTAGAAGAGCGGAATACAGGCGAAGCGGATTATTTGGACTATGGCAATTATCTCCACGCGGGGCTCCACCAATTCGGCGAAGTCCTGAAATCGCAAAACCGCCAGTGGCGGCAGGCAACGGATGAAGAAATTGAAAAGATTTCCGAAGACATCACGGAAAAAATCACGCCGCGCATCAAGGCGGATGCCCTTTCCTCGGATCAGTCGGCAAAGTATACCCGCCGCGTTCTGGATCAGACCTTCCGGCGGGCACTTCAAAGATTCCGTCAATGGAGCCGGCAGAGCGGTTTCGACACGCTGGATATGGAAAAAGAATTCTATCTCCGTATTTCCGCAAGTCCCACTGACAGCTTTACCCTTACAGGGAAAATAGACCGTGTAGATACAGACGGCAGGTACGCCGCAGTCTGCGACTACAAGACAGGCTCGCCGAAGCTCTCCCTGAATGAAATCATGGAAGGTCTCTCTCTCCAGCTTATTACCTACCTGCTGGCGCTTTCAAAAACAAAGGATACGAAAGATCTGCTTCCTGCCGCCATGATGTATATCTATCTCCACGGGCGGCCGAAATCCATAAGCGTACCGCCCAACGGAATTCCCCATCCCAAAGAAAAGGAAACCACCAACGGTATTTTCTTAAATGACCCGGATGTGCTCCGCACGCTTGACTCCCAATCAGGCACGGATGACGGATTTATCGGTGTTTCTTATGTAAAAGACGGCAGTGTAAAGAAAACCTCTCCCGTCCTTACGGCAGAGGAGTTTGAAGCACTGAAAGCACTGACGGAAAAAATACTGATCAGGCTGTACAACCGCCTTGAAAGCGGGGAAATTGCCATCCATCCCGTCAAGAACGGAACGCTGTCGCCCTGCTCATACTGTCCCTATCGGAGTATCTGCCGCTTTGATCCTGCACTGCCCGAAAACAGTTTTGATTACATTTCCAAAGTTTCTGACAAAACGATCCGGGAAAAACTGGACGAGGAAATGAAAAGGAACGGAAAGGAGAACCTATGAGTCAAATGACATGGACAACCGCGCAGCAGGCAGCTATTGACGCCCGCAGACAGAACCTTCTCCTTTCCGCCGCCGCCGGAAGCGGTAAGACGGCGGTACTCACGGAGCGTATCAAAAAACTGATTACCGATATGGATGATCCTGCCGACATTACGGAACTTCTGGTTCTTACATTCACCCGCGCGTCGGCAGGGGAAATGAAAACCCGCATTTCTTCAGGCATTGCAAAGGCCCTTTCGGAAGCGGAGCAGGAGCGAAATACGCCTCTCGCCCGTCATTTGTCCCGCCAGCTCGCGCTGATGTCAAGCGCACAGATTTCCACACTTGATTCATTTTTCCAGACCCTAATCCGCCGGTATTTTTACCTGATCGACCTCGATCCGAACACGAAAATGCTGACAGACAGCAATGAAATATACGCCCTGGAGCAGGACGTGCTTTCAGAAGTCCTGGAAACGTACTATGAAAGGGGTGAACCCGCTTTCCTTGACTGTGCGGATCTGCTTTCCGGCGGGTTTGAGGACAGCGGTTTTAAAGATACCATTCTTTCCCTCTATCACTTTTCCTGTTCCATGCCTTTCCCGGAAGACTGGCTCGGCAGCCTTTCCCGTCCTTACGGCGAAAACGGCGCAGCTGCCTTAAGCGATCTTCCATGGACAAAAGACATTCTTGAAGATTTCCGGCGCCGTGCCCAGAGCTGGGCTGATTCCTACCGCCAGATTTTCAGTTTTCTGGAAAGCGAACCATCTCTCGCACCATATGCGGAAACCCTGTCTGATGAATTTGACGCCTTCACCATCCTCTCAAAAGCAGAAACATGGGATGAATGGTACCAAGATGCGCCGAATATTTCTTTTGCCAAACTAAAAGCGGTGAAGAAATCCTCTTCTGAAGATCCTATCCGCTTTGAAGAAATAAAAAACAATGTCCAGGCAATTCGAAACAGTGTGAAAAAAGAAGTTTCTGAAAAGCTCATCCCTTTCTTTGCAATCCCGGAGGAGCAATGGCTCCATGACGTGATCCGGATGTATCCCATCGTCCGTGCCCTGTCGGATGTAACCATTGCTTTTTCCCGTGCTTATGCCAACCGCAAAAAGCAGGAAGGCCTTATGGAATTCACCGACATGGAACATTATGTCTTGGACATCCTTGTAGACAAAACCGCGGAAGGATTCACAGCGGAGCGGGCAGGAAAATTCCCGTCATCGGCGGCACGGGAGCTGCAAAAAAAATATAAAGAGATCATGATTGATGAATACCAGGACACCAATGATGTGCAGGAACTGATCGCCACGCTTCTCTCCAATGGCAGGAACCGTTTCATGGTAGGCGATGTCAAGCAATCCATCTATCGTTTCCGCCAGGCTGACCCCACCATTTTCCAAAAGAAATACAGAAGTTTTTCCTCTGATGAAAATGCAGAAGACAGGCGCATTGATCTCAACCGGAACTTCCGCAGTGACGCCGCGATTCTCGCGTCAATCAATTATATTTTCCGCCAGCTTATGAGTGAAAAGCTGCTGGAACTCGATTACGGCGATCGAGAAGCGCTTTATCCGGGGCGCCATGAAGACCCCCGTCCCGCTGCCTACGCAGGCGGTGCAGTCGAAGTGGAATTTATTGATAAAGTAACCGATGAAAATACTGTTCCCATGGATGAGTCCGTCAATGATATCACGAGCATCACCTTTGAAGGCCGGCTCATTGCCAAAAAGATCCGCGCCCTTATGGAAGAAAAGCGGCAGGTCATGAACAAAGACGGCACCTTCCGTTCCATAGATTACAGCGATATCGTCATCCTCCTCCGCAGTATCGATAAAAAAGCGCCTGCGCTCCTCAAAGTATTGAACGAGGAACATATTCCTGCTACCGCTGATAAAGATGATGATTTTATCCGCTCCATGGAAGTGCAGATCCTTTGGTCGCTCCTGAAAATTTTAGACAACCCGCGGCAGGACTTGCCTCTTCTTGCGGTGCTCCGCTCTTTTCTTGCGGGACTTGACGAAGAAGATTTCGCCCGTCTCCGCCTTGCCCTCGCGCCGGAGGAAGATTCTCTCTGGGATATTCTCCCGCGGGCCAAAGGAATTATCCCCGAAGAAAAAGCCCTCCGTCTTTCCCGTTTCCTTTTACTTTATGAAACGTGGAGGAAAGAGGCACGAAAAGACGGCGTCGCCCCCCTTCTCCGCAGAATCATTGAGGATACGGACTATCTGTCATGGGTGGCGGGACTGCCTAACGGAACCGCCGGCAAATCCCATGTCCTTTCCTTCTATGAACTGGCAAAGACAAGAGACTCCGCTACGGTAAACGGCCTCTTTTCCTTCCTGGAATATTTACGGCGGGCGCAGAAAGATTTTAAGACAATTTCCACGTCTGCCAAAGGGAATGCCGTACAGATCATGTCCATCCACAAAAGCAAGGGGCTTGAATTCCCCGTTGTTTTTCTGGCGGACGCGGCAAAGTCTTTCAATGTGAAAGATCTGGATCGGACCGTTATCTTTCATCGGGAAATGGGACTCGGTATCCATTACTTTGATAAAGAACATATGGCACACTGGCCGTCTCTTTACTGGATGGCGATCCGTACCGCCGCCGGCCGTGAAGCCCAGGCGGAAGAAGCGCGCCTTCTCTATGTCGCCATGACACGAGCGCGGGATTTGCTCTGTATCACCGCTTTCAGAAAAAACTTCATTCCTTATATTTCTTCCTGTCTGACCCCGCTTTCCTCCCTGACGGAAGCGGAAAGCCGCCTGCCAGCCCACATAACGGCCGGCGGGAAATCTTACCTTTCCTGGATTCTTCCGGCTGCCGCCCGCCACAGAAGCGCTGCCTGTCTGTGGGACATGACGGGAAAGATCCCCTCTTATCTCGCACCTGACATAAACGACAGCCCATCTGCGTTTCATTTCACCATCACACCGTGGCAGGAACTGCTCACCGTGGAAGAGCTGCGGACAGAAGAAATGAACGGAGAAATGAACTTCGAAGAATGGGAAGAGAAAAAGAAACAAAAAGAAGCAAAAGATATTGACAACATAAAAGCTTTTCTTACGGCTCCCGCTTCAGACGTGCCGGACTGGATGGAAAAGCAGCTGCGCTGGCAGTACAGTTTCAATGGAGCCGTTCAAACGCCTGCCAAGCTCACCGCTACCGCCGCGGTTGCCCTGAAAGAGCAGCAGGAATCCGGCGCTGAAGGCATAGAACCCTTTTCATCGGAAACGCTGGCTCCTGCCATGGAAAGCATTCCTTCCGGCGAAGAGTCCTCCCTTTTGCCGGGCTATGAAGACCCGCCCGCATTCCTTGCAGAAACTCCTGCCTTCACGGGTACATCTTACGGCACCCTCATGCATAAAGCCATGGAACTCATAGATCTCACCAAACCGTATGACGGCATTCCAGATCTTAGGAAAGAAGTGGAACGCATTTATGAAGAAAAAGGTTTTACGGAAGAAGAAAAGAACGCCCTGCTCCAGGATTCAAAATACCGCGCGCCGCTCCGTGATATCCGGCAGTTCACGGAAAGCTCCTTAGGCCGCGCCATGAAAAAAGCCGCGGTAATCCGGAAAGAAATGCCTTTCTCCCTTCTTCTTCCTGCGAAACGTTTCTACCCGGGATGCGAAGAAGGAGAAAAGGTTTTCATGCAGGGCATCATGGACTGCCTCATTGAGCGTGACGGCCATATCGTCATCATTGACTATAAAACGGATCGTACCGACTCCGTTGAAGAGCTGCAGAACCAATACAGATCCCAGCTTCTCGTCTATAAAGACGCAACAGAGCAGCTTCTCGGCAAGCCGGTCATCGGCGCATACCTGTGGTCTTTCCACTGGGGACAGATGATTGCCATCAAATGACGCTTCAAAAAAGAATATTTCCAAATAACAAAACTGCCCCTATAAGTCAGATCCGGAAAATTCGGCTTATAGAGGCAGTTTCATTCCTATTATATTTTCTTTTTGCTTTTAGGCGCAGGGAGTTCATCAAACATCGCCCTGAATAATCCCGTTAAATACTTCTGATCATCCACATGATCCACCAGTAACATTTTCCCCGCGCCTTCATAAGGCAGAGCATACTCCGCATCCGGCATATAATGTACTGCTGATTTTACAGGTTTTACAAGCAGCCTGTCATCATATATCCCTCCAACAATTTTGCCCTTGTAGTACAGAATATATTCTCCCATCATGGCCCTGCAGCTTACATCCTCCAAATCAGACAACTGTGCCAAAATAAAATTTAAATATTCTTTACTCGATGCCATATCGTCCCTCCTTCATTTCTATCCGGCAGGAAACATCTTTCCCTTTATGCAAATTTATCCGTCTGCTTATACTCTCATATGCTTTTTGCAATCACCGCACCACATCAATTTCCGGACGGCGGTCCCTGAATACATGGATGGTATCCCTGATTTGTTGAAGTATATCCGTATCTATTTCCCCGAAAGCAATCCCTTCTTCCGTTCCCAGACGACAGACGTCATTCCCCCAGGGATCGAGAAGCACCGAGTTTCCCGCGTACTCCGTTCTCCCTGAAATTCCGCCCTGGTTGACGGCACACAGGTAAACCTGGTTTTCCACCGCTCTTGCCTGTCCCAAAAGCGTCCAATGGAAAAGACGCGCCTTCGGCCAGGCGGCAGGGACAAAAAATAAATCCGTTTTCCCTTCCAGGACAGAACGGCGCACAAGCTCGGGAAAGCGGATATCATAACAAATGACCATGGAACAGGAAATATCATCCAACGCAAAGGAAACCGCATGATCACCGCCTTTGAAATACATCGGTTCATGGGCATAGGAAAACCCGTGAACTTTATCGTATTCAGCAATTTTCCGTCCTTCCCTGTCAAAAACGAAAGAACGGTTATATACATCGTCCCCACAAAGAACAGCTGCCGAACCGCCTACGACATTCACATGGTGTTTTTTTGCGAAAGAAGACAAGAACGTTTCCGTCCGCTTTCCACCTTCATCAGCAATTGATTTCAGTTTGCGGGAAATATAAAACCCCGTGTTCCACGTTTCAGGAAGGACAAGAACATCCGGATTTCCCTCCATCGCCTGTTCCATCAATTCTTCCGCATGGCGGTAATTCGTTTCCACATCGGCAAGAACCGCCTGCATTTGTATAAGGGCTATTTTCTTTTTCATGAGATCTCCTTACGCTGCTGCATTTCTATTTCTTCATTATAAATAAAACAAAAACAAAATAAAACCGTCTGTTTCAAAGAACAAACGGTCTTATAAGCCAAAATTTATTTTTAGAAAGAGTATCGCGCAGAAAGGGTAAATGTCCTCCCGTCACCCGCATAATACTTATCAGAGGCGGATTCCTGATCATAGTATTCCCTGTCAAGGATGTTGTAAATGCTGAACTGGACAGAAAGATTTTTGTTCACCGCATAAGCGGTATCCATGTTCAAAAGGAAGTAGGCATCACGGGATTTGAATTTGCCGCTTTTCCAGCCCGGCTCATTCCTTGCGGAAACGAACATACTGTCCACATTCACGGTCCAAGGATGATTTGTGTACGTCACACCGGAATGGAAAAGGTGGCGGGGAATTTCATAATCTCTTCCCATGGCATAGCCATTATCCGCATCGGCCACTTTGCCAAGCTGCCAGGTATAATTGGCATAAACCGACCACAGACTGCTGAACTTATGGGTGACGGACAGTTCCGCCCCATGGGTCCTTGCCTCTCCTACATTTTTATATGTCTTTATATCAGCACCTTTAGCAGTTTTTCCGATAGTAACGAGGTCAATGTAGTCCTTTGTCCTCGCATAGAACAGGTCTGCGGAAATTTTTGTTTTTCCCAGGTCTTTTTTGATTCCCAGCTCCCAATTCGTCGTAGTTTCTGGTTTTAAAGAAGGATTCGGCTCATAACGGCCGCCATAGGACGGTTCCGCATACCGGTAGAGCTGGTAGAGAAGGGGCGGCGCAAACGATTTCCCAAAAGACAGGTACAGATTGGTATGATTATCCAACGCATAACTGGCAGACAGCTTGGGCGAGAACTGGTGATAGGAATCAGATTCCAGTCTTGTCGGCGCCTTTCCTCTGTAATAATTATAACCGCCATATTTTTCATAATAGTCGTACCGTCCGCCGATGTACGCTGCCCAGCGGCTGCTGAGTTTCCATTTGTCCTGAATATATAAGGCCCATGACTTCGCCTTGCCGCCGAGCCACTGATCATCTTTATTTCCTTTCACGGCACTGTCCCATGATTTCCAGTCAGAAACGGTCTTATAAATGGTTTCATCAAACCGGTCCTTCCCGTAAGAACCGCCAAAAAGGATGGTATGGCTGCCTGCGGTCCAGCGTTTATTCAGATCAAAATCCCACGATTTTGAAGGATAGGATGTCTTGCTGCCGGCACCGTCAAAAGTATGGCTTGCCTTGACCGTTTTATCAGGCGTGATATATCCGCTTTTTGTGTAGTCGGTCATGCCGAAATGGGCATGGATTTTATCCTTCTGATCATTGTAGGTAAGACTGTGCATGTCATAGACGCGCCAGCCCCTGTTGCCGAAAAACGTGGACGCCGGTACGCCTGACGGTTTGCTGAAACCCGCAGACAGGTACGAACGGGGATCCGTATATTTCCATGTATAGTTGGAATGGGTGAATTTATAAGTGAGCTTTCTGTCTTCTGTAAAATCATAGCCCAGATTGAAGCCATAGCTTTCGGACATGACTTCCTTCATCCCCCGGTCGCCAATGATGTATTCTTTCCCGTCAGCAGTCGTGTCCAGAGAAGAAGTATCCACGCCGGTAAAATTATTTTTTCCTTTGCTATTCTTTATGGCATAAGAGGACAGGTACGAACGCCAGCCATCGGTCATTTTATTTTCATAGAAGACACCCCAGTTCAATCGATCTTTCCGTCCGCTTACCATGTAGCTCTGCTTCACCGTGTTGTGGCTGCCGTAGCCCAAATTTACAGCACCATGGACGCCATTTTCTTTCGCCGACTTTGTCATAATATTGATGACGCCGCCAACCGCACGCCCTCCATAGAGCGCCGACTGCCCGCCGCTGACTACTTCCACTTTGCGGATATTTTCCACAGGAATCATATTCCAGTCCACTGTGCTGTTCCAGGCGGTATTCATCTGCTGTCCGTCGACGAGGACAAGGATATTCTTGGAATTATACCCGCGGAGGTTCACGCTGCCTTCCACCGTAGTATCTACCTGTACACCGGTCGCCAAAGCAACGGCCTGTGCCGCATTCTGCACATTGCGGTCCTTAATTTCCTTTTCTGTCACGATCTGTACATTCGCAGGAACATCCTTTGTCGTTTCTGCCTGCCGGGTCGCCGTGACAGTGAGCCCTTTCAGTTCATACACCGGCAAAGGCGCCGCACTTGCGCTTACACCGCCCGCGGCTGCCAATACAGCCAACATCATTCCATACTTTTTACTTTTCATCTCTTTATCCCCTTTACTTTTGCTGACAAGATTCTTAGATATAAAATAGCACAACAGCACCTGATTGTTAATACTTAATAAATAATCAGGCATAAAATATATTTATTCCCATGCAGTCTGCCGCCTGCATCAGAAAATCGGCATGTTCCGTCTCATTCGTATAAATTATATCTTCACTATTACATTCTATTTCTTCTTTTACCTATCCCATATAAAAACGGCGGCCAGTGCTCTGACAACCGTTTTCACCTGAAAAATGAATTTAATCTTCAAATTTAATGCCGGCTGCGCCGCCTTCATGCCGGACAAGTTTCACCGGTTCACCCGGCGCCGGCTTGGTAAAGGTAAAATTGATTTCCCTTGCTCTTCCATACCACGCAGTTTACACGCCCGGCTTCCAGGTCAAACGTGTTTATTCCTCTGCGCATTCTTTCTTCAAGCCGCCATCGGCATAAGGAATATAAATAGAAAGGATCCCAAAAATGGCCAGGAGCCAGCAATACCACATATGGGGAATGATTTCCATCGCATTTATCACAGTACCATTTTTCGACGCCAGCGCGGAAGCGGTCAGAAGCTGGGCCCCATAGGGAATAATCCCCTGAAATACACAGGAAAAAATATCCAAAAGAGACGCGCTTCTGCGGGAGTCTATCCCGTATTCATTGCTGATATCTTTTGCCACACCGCCGCTGATAATGATTGCCACCGTATTATTGGCTGTAGCACAGTCCGTCAGGGACACGAGCGCCGCGATCCCCAGCTGGGCAGATTTATTCCCTTTAATCATTTTGCGCAGTTTGGAAATGAGCCATTCGATACCGCCGTAGTAAGCGATCATTTCCGAAATACCGCCGCAGAAAAGAGCGAGGAAGAATGCTTCCCCCATCCCCATAAAACCGTTCCATATATTTTGTGCAAAGGTAATAACCGTAAGCTCTGCCGATGCCATGCCGATAAATCCGGCAAGGAATATTCCTGCAGTGAGTACGAGGAATACATTTGCCCCAAGGAGCGCCAATCCAAGAACGGCAATATAAGGAAATACTTTAAGCAGGCTGTAATCAAGCTCCTGCAAATCAGCTGCCGCTGACGGCCGCCCGATAACAAGGAGAAGAAAAATCGTGAGGACTGCCGCCGGAAGAGCTATTTTGAAGTTCATCTTAAATTTATCTTTTAATTCACATCCCTGCGTCCGTGTCGCCGCAATTGTGGTATCGGAAATCATGGATAAATTATCTCCGAACATCGCACCGCCCACACAGGCTGCTACCATAAGGGCTTCAGAAATTCCGCTCTTTACGGAAATCCCTGCCGCAATAGGCACGATGGCCGCAATGGTTCCCATGGAAGTACCCGTGGCTGTTCCCATAAACGCGGAAATAATGAAAATACCTGCCGTCAGGTATTGGGCAGGAACAAAACTGATACCCAGATTCACGGTTGCATCACGGCCGCCCATAGCAGCTGCCACAGCGGAAAACGCACCGGCAAGGATGTAGATCATGAGCATGGTCATGACATTTTCGTTGCCCGCGCCTCGTGAGAAAATGCCGAATTTTACCTGGAGTGTTTCATCTCCCATAAAGAAAGCGGAAAGAACCGCAATAAACATGGCTGTCACCGATGGAAACTGGTAAAATGCCATTTCCACGCCATGAATCTGAAAATAAATCCCCGCGCCGAGATAAATGACGATAAAAATTAAAAAAGGCAGAAGGGAGAGCGCTCCTTCCTTTTTGTGCCGATACCCCATCCGAAAATCCCCCTTTACGTTTTCACCCATTATAACAAGATTTGCCCTAAAATAAAAACAGCTTGAAGCCTTTCGCCCAAAGCTGCATCGATAACAAAATATTTCTTTCGGTCTGCTACAGCAGCACCATTTTCAATCCGATGGAGATGAGAATAATTCCGCCGAGGACAGCAGCTTTATCCGCCAGCCTCACTCCGAATTTCCTGCCGATCATTACCCCGGCCACACAAACCGCAAATGTTACTGCCGCAATAATGAGAGCACAGACAAATGCGGCCGCCAAGTCCATTTGCTCATTGGTAAACCCTGCGGAAAGCGCATCGATGGAAGTCGCGACGCCTTGCAGCAAAAGCGCTTTTTTCCCCACGCCGGCCCGGATATGTCCCGCATCACCGGAAAATCCTTCTTTCACCATGCTTACGCCGATAAAGCAAAGAAGAAAACAGGCAATCCATGGGATATAGGACGCAAAGAATTGGAATACCTCCACAATGATATGCACACAGATCCATCCCGCCATAGGCATAAGCCACTGGAAAAACGCAAAAGTGCCCGCCATAAAACTGATTTTTTTCCATCCCATGCCCGGTTCATGAAAACCGTTCGCCAGAGAAACAGAAAAAGCATCCATCGCAAGACCGGCACCGAGGAGCACGCTGCTCAGCAGAAATACAAAGTCCATATTTTCTCTCTTTCGGAAAATAAAAAACCGGAACACTATGCCCGGTAAATTTCCTAATCAGAGATCCCGCGCATAGCTTTTGCTAAACACGTGAGTCTCGCATTTTAAAGTAGAGCCAGACCATAAGGTCAGCATGTTGACTTACTGCACAGGATGCTTGCTACTCCCCCACTTATTGAGAATAATATCACCAAGCCTGCTGTCTGTCAAGTAAAATAATCAGTATTCATCGCGTTTCCAATACTTGAAATATATTATCATTTAGAAATTTTTATTTCGCTTCATCTAAATATCTTTTTAGCTCTGCCGTTATTGTGCGCAGTCCTCTGACACCCGGTACGCCCCGCTTTCTCATCTCAGAAAGGGGACAGAATGACCGGTCATAGGTTTTATTCCGCCTGATACGCATACAGTACCGTTCCCGTTTCTTATCTTCTTTTCGGCAGGGAATATCGACTTCCACCGCTTCACATCGGTACAGGATAGCAGAATAAGGCGCCGCCATATACATGTACACCGTGTCTCCCTTCTCGATATGTCCTGCCTGCTTCCATTCCACAACATCCGTCTTCCGGAATGCGGAAATGATGTCATAGTAATACGGATTGGCAGGTATGATCCATGTATGGGGCGCGGTGTCCTGTTTTGCCCCGTCCTTCTTTTTCTGCGTCAATCGGTAACTTTCATACAGAAATTCCATAATCTGACCATCCGGCAGTGTATCATCCAGAATCAGACTCACCCAGCTCTTTTTATTCATATGCCAGGCGGGATAAATACCTTCCGTTCCGCAGAACTTTTTTCCCTTTTCCGGCGGAATTTTCACATTGATCACTTCTATGACCGCCCCGTCTTTTCTACCATCCAATTTATTTTTCGGAATTGCCACAATGATTCCGTACCATTTTTTATTTTCATGATTTCTGAATACGCCATATCCGGGATATTTTTTCCACGGAAAATCCGGACGGTCGCCGTACCGCATCCTAATCATCTCCGCAATCCGCTCCGACTGGTCAAAAAGAAAAAGTCTGTCAGTAAAACATCCGGCGCCTATCGTTTCCAATATTTCCACATAACGGGCCCTGACCGTATTCACAAAGGCCCCCGTCTGATAGGGCACCTGGACAGGCAGATACTCCTCTCCCGCCGCCGTATCGAAAACGCGCCCGAAAACGTTCCCTTCAAGGCTGATAGAAATATCCGCCCTGAAATCTCCATCCATAAATAACTGGGAATAATGGTACCCTTCTTTGTCCTTCTGAAACCCGAACTCCGCCAGTTTCTCGAAATCCGGTTTTTTCCGTTCAAATACTTTTTCTTCCAACCCCATATCCTTCTCCTTAAAAATCCATCTCCTGTAATTACACGCCGCAGAGCCGTCCGTAAAAAAGAGATTCCCGAAAGAATCTCCTGATCACACTATTCCCTTTTAGCCGGTTTGCTCCCTTTCTCATAACTGGAGAAATCTTCCTTTATCCATGCCAAAAACTCTTTACATTCCGCCTTGAATGCAGGGGAAGGTTTCAATGCCAGGGCGCATCGGAACTCTTTTTCCGCACGCCGGCTTAAATTCTCCGCTTTTTCTACATCCTCTTCCTGCTCCGCGCAGTAATACAGGGCAAACCCGAGCCGGTAATGCCATTCATAGTTTTCCCTATTCCGATCCATGCGTTCTTCCAGAATTTCCAGCGCCTTTTCATACTGCTCCGTATTATTATAAGCCACGGCCAGCTCACCCATCAGGAGATCTGTCTTTTCTTCTTCGGGAAGAGAGGTAATGGCCTTTATGACTTTCTGCGGTTCGTCATCTACATACCATTCTGCAATCTGTTCCAGAAACGGCCGGTTCTTATCAAAATAAGCCTCCTCTTCCGGTGTATACTCCTCCTCCGCTTCACAGCAGATATACTCCATGACCATCCGGCAGAGATTTCCCGCCCTGTCGTAACCGAAGTACACGGGATAGCAGCCGTCTCCGAATCCGCTCTGTATCATGGGAAGCCGGTATGAAGTCCCCGGTATCGTGAAATTGATCCAGTCGCCCCCTTCTCTCTGGAACCGGGGCGCTGCTTCATAGCTCTTTGCAAATATATCTGCAAAGAAATCATCATATATATTTCCTTCCGGATTCTTTTCATACCAGTCACTTTCAAATTTGCAATAAGCGTCCCTTACTTTGACATCTGCCACGGTCGCCAGCCCTGCATCGACAGCGAATCCGATATAATCAAAATTTTTCCAATCAGACAAATCTTCTGTACCGGTCAGCGCCAATTCATAGTAAGCCGCTTCTTCCTCAGCGAAACGGATCCGTGTGGCAATGTAGCGGAAATTTCCTTCTTCCATTTCTGCCGCCAGTGTCTCCAGCATAAACGTTCCAACAGGAACTTTCTCCCTGTATGGCACAGCGTTTTTATCCAGATACACAAGAGGGTCGCATACAATGATCTTCCCTGTAGGGAAAGTTACGGTTCCCATGGAAAATAAAAATAGTTTCTTACCCTGAAACTCACTTTTTGCAAACAACTCTTCATAATCGACAGAGGGTGCCAGCATTCCTTCCTTCTTTAATTTTTCATATGCTTTCACCCATTTTTCTTCATCCGACATCCCTATCCCGCCTTTCCGATAACCCCTGTTACATTGATTTCATTCTATCATTCTCTTTTCTCGAATGTCCACGCCCGCAAAAAAGAGCCTCCCGAAGGAGACCCTTTTCATCAAAAGTAAGAACTATCCCTTAAAATATTTCACGCCTGCTTCCAGCAAAGGCTGGAATTTATTGCCGTAAATATTTTTCGCGATATTCGCGCCGTTTCTTTCCGTATGCCCCATCTTGCCCAGAACTCTGCCGTCAGGACTGGTAATGCCCTCAATGGACCAATTTGACCCGTTCAGGTTGTACCGGCTGTCATAAGTCGGGTGGCCTTCATGGTCCGTATAAAGTGTCGCTACCTGTCCATTGGCAATAAGCGCTCTGATCTGTTCATCAGACGCAATGAAGCGGCCTTCCCCATGGCTTATGGGAATACTGTGCAGATCACCCGGCCGGCATAAAGACAGCCATGGAGATTTCGTGGAAACCACTTTTGTCGTTACATAATGAGACAAATGGCGTCCGATGGTATTGAATGTCAGCGTCGGCGCCTTTTCTGCCAACGGCTTAAATTCACCGTACGGAACGAGCCCCAGTTTGATCAGAGCCTGGAATCCGTTGCAGATACCGAGAACCAATCCGTCTCTTATATGGAGAAGTTCTTCCATGGCTTCCATGAGTTTTGCATTGCGGAATACGGCCGCAATAAACTTGCCGCTTCCATCCGGTTCATCCCCTGCGGAAAAGCCGCCGGGAAACATGACGATCTGTGATCTGGAAATACGTCTTGCCATTTCTTCCACGGATTCTTTCAGTTCCGCCGCATCTCTGTTTCTCATGATGAAGATGTCTGTATCAGCGCCTGCCCGTTCAAAGGCTCTCGCACTGTCCACTTCGCAGTTGGTACCCGGCATCGTGGGAATAAATACTTTCGGTCTTGTGATGGCGGTTTTCACGGCAAAACGGAATTTCGGTTCCGTTTCGGCGATGACCGGAATAGTTCCCGTAAGATTTTCCGCACGCCTTGGGAAAATAGGATCCAAAGTCTTCTCATACGCACGAAGAAGGTCTTCCAGAGAAATTTCCGTATCCGCTATTTTCATCACATCTCCGCCGATTGTGCCGAGAATTCTCGTGTGCGGCTGCTTTGCGTACTCTTCCGCCAATTCCGGCGCAGTTTCCACAATGATCGCCCCATAGAAGTTCCCAAAATACTTCGGCAGAGGCAAATTCCCCGTCGTGAAGTCCACCCCCAGCTTATTGCCAAAAGCCATCTCCGCGGCAGTCACAGCGACACCGCCGTGTCCTACGGCTTTCATGGCCGCAATATTTCCTTTCTTCACTTCCTGATACAGGAAATCGGCATGCAGCTTGAATACGTCAAGGTTCGGCATTCCCGTCTCATCCTTGGGCATCCCGAAAAGCATGAGGGTATTTCCTTCCCGTTTCAACTCTTGGCTGACCGCTTCAGAAGCCTTTCCGGGAGCAACAGCAAAGGAAACAAGCGTCGGCGGTACATGGAGATCATTAAACGTACCGCTCATGGAATCTTTGCCCCCGATGGCGCCAAGACCGAGAGCCGCCTGCATATGGAATGCACCAAGAAGAGCAGCAGCAGGTTTTCCCCAGCTTGTCCTGTCTGTCAGTTTTTCAAAATATTCCTGGAGCGTGAGGTATGCCCTGCGCCAATCCGCCCCCATCGCCACGAGGCGTGTCACGGAAAGAAGAACCGCATATACGGCGCCATGGAAAGGGCTCCACTCCGCGAGATCCGGATCAAAGCCGTGTGCCATGAAGCTTGCGCTATCCGTCTGGCCCCGGCGTACAGGAAATTTAGCCGCCATTCCGTCAGCGGGCGTCTTCTGGTACCTGCCTCCAAAAGGCATAAGAACCGTCCCCGCTCCGACAGTAGAATCAAAACGTTCTGCAAGTCCCTGCTGGGACGCATTATTCAGGTCACCCATGGCTTCTAACCACATCGCACGGATATCTTTGATTTCAGGACGGACAAAAAAGCCTTCTTCATCCGGTTTGGCAATATATGCATCTTTTCTTTGGGACGCCCCGTTTGTATCAAGGAAAGCACGGGAAATATCAACGATCTTATCGCCCCGCCAGGTCATCACAAGACGCCCCGTATCATTCACATCGGCAATGACTGTCGCTTCCAGATTTTCTTCCGCTGCATAGGAAATAAAACGATCGGCGTCTTCTTTCCTGACAACCACCGCCATCCTTTCCTGTGATTCGGAAATCGCCAGTTCCGTACCGTCAAGGCCTTCATATTTTTTCGGGACCGCATCAAGATTGATATCGAGACCGTCCGTTAATTCACCGATAGCAACGGATACACCGCCGGCGCCGAAATCATTGCACCGTTTGATGAGTGTCGTTACTTCAGAACGACGGAAGAGACGCTGAATTTTACGTTCTGTCAGTGCATTTCCCTTCTGCACCTCGGCACCGCTCGTTTCAAGTGACGTAAGGGTATGCTTCTTCGACGAACCCGTGGCACCGCCCATACCGTCACGTCCGGTTTTGCCGCCGAGAAGGATGATGACATCGCCGGGCCGCGGCGCTTCACGCACAACATTGCCGCGCGGCGCCGCACCGAGAACCGCGCCTATTTCCATACGTTTAGCCAAAAATCCGGAGTGATAGTATTCTTTTACTTCTCCTGTAGCCAAACCGATCTGATTGCCGTACGAGCTATACCCTTTAGCGGCACCTGTCGTTATCGTACGCTGCGGCAATTTACCGGGAATCGTATCTTTTACGGCCTGACGGGGATCGCCCGAGCCGGTGACACGCATAGCCTGATATACATAGGCACGGCCGCTTAAAGGATCGCGGATACACCCGCCAAGGCAAGTGGCCGCGCCACCGAACGGTTCAATCTCCGTCGGGTGATTGTGTGTTTCGTTCTTAAAGAGGAGGAGCCATTCCTCTTCCTTACCGTCTACTTCAACGGGAACAACAATCGTGCAGGCGTTAATTTCTTCCGATTCATCCAGATCCGTAAGCTTACCGGCAGCTTTTAACTCTTTCACCGCCACAGTCGCCATATCCATCAAAGTCTGCGGCTTTTTAAGCCGCAATGTTTCACGCGTTGTTTTATATGCCTCATAGGCACGCCGTACCGGCCCGGCAAAAGGTCCGTCTTCAAACTTAATATTCGTCAGCTCTGTCATGAAAGTCGTATGCCGGCAATGGTCGGACCAGTATGTATCAATAACGCGAATTTCCGTAATCGTCGGGTCTCGTTTTTCTTCATCCCGGAAATAGCTCCGGCAAAAGACCAAATCGGCAAAACTCATCGCTAAATTGAGACGGACGCGCAACGCCGCCAACTCCGTCTCGGACATAGCCGTAAACCCATTGATATATGCCACATCAGCCGGTTGCTTCCAAGTCATTTCCAGTGTTTTCGCCTCATCAAGAGACGCTTCACGCGCTTCAACCGGATTAATGCAATACCGTTTAATAGCTTCTTTATCGTCAGGCGACAAGACCCCCGTAAAGACAAACACACGCGCCGTACGCACAACGGCATCATTTTGCATCGTCAACATTTGCAAACACTGCATCGCCGAATCGGCGCGCTGATCATACTGTCCCGGCAAATATTCGATTGCCAGGATCATATCGGCGCCGTCTCCGGGCAGTTCACTGTAAACAGTGTCAACAGGCGGTTCAGAGAAAATCATATCTTTTGCCGCGGCAAACGTCTTGTCATCAAGACCGCTCACATCATAACGGTTATAAAGCCGGACATCCTTCAGCCCGCGGATTAATAAATTTTCTTTTAAATCCGTAAGCATACGCCTTGCTTCATCAGCAAAAGCACGCCTTTTGGCAACATATAAACGACGGATGGATTGCATCAAGTGACCCCCTCAAATCGATATAGAACTCCAGTCATGTACGAGTTTATTGTACCCCTATACAGCTCTCACTGGCAAGGAAAAATGCCTGCGCTGTACGGTTTATATGGACAAAAACAGAAAGAATGTGTAAGATGTGAACAATGGAAGGATCAGTCCTTATAACCGGAGTACCTCCGCAGACGGAAAAGCGCGGCGATACTTTAAAAACAGACTGTATTTCACAACCGTTGCAGCGACTCAATCAGAGACACGCGAATCGTTTTCGTATAAAAAGTCTCTGCGATGATAAATGGGCTTTGATATATCCCGATGCTGCCAAAACCACGTAAATCACTGCTATTATCCCTTACAGGAGGCATACATGCGCGCTCAATTTTTTGACGGGTTTAACTTTAACGACCGTAAATACAGTATTGTCGCCATAGAAAGGCCGGAAGAACTCTTTTCTATAAAAGATGTTCCCATTCGGCCGACCATGTTTGATGAATCATGTATTCGCGGCTGGTCCGCCATTTATACATTATCGGACGGTAAGCAACTTATTCTTTCCCGTCTTTTCACTAATAACGGCGATGAGCCGGCGCCTGCACTCTACGGAGTCGAACCGGTTTCTTTCCATTCACCTGCAGGTGATCTGCAATATAATTTAAACCTGTCTTTAACTTATACGGGTTCCTTTCTCATTGCCTATGATTTTATTCATGAATATTTCATGCCTTTCGGGTTTCAACTCCCTCATGCCTTCAAAACGGTATTTGAGCTGTCCTTCGAAAACGGTATATATACTCATGTGGAGAGTCGTTCCGAAGCGGCCCGCCAATTGCGCATCAATTATGAACCGCCCGTAAATTCACGGAAGAAAATGCAGTTGAAATTCGGCACAGCGCTTAAAGGTAAATCTCAGGAACACGGATTTGATGATGAAATCATAAGCCAATTCATGGATATCAGTTATGATACGAAATACTTATTCTGACTGAAAAAAATCACTTGAGACAAGAAAATTCCAATAGGAATATATACATTTATTATCATTGCACACTCCTTAATATATTCCCTGAAACATTATGACGGTAAACAGCGTATCACTACAATGCGGAGGTAACAGGCATGAACAAGCACATACAAGAACTGGTTAGCCGATACGGAAATAAAGTAGTTGAAAACAGACGTTACCTGCACGCCCATCCGGAACTTTCCTTTCAAGAAGAAAAAACGGCCCGGTGGATACGCGATGCTCTTATAAAAGCGGGTATCCCTATGCTTGAAGGCATCAGCGGCAACAGCACGGTCGGTTATCTCAAAGGAGAGCGGCCCGGTCCTTCTATCGGTCTGCGAGCCGATATTGACGCCCTCGGTCTTGTTGAAGAAAATAAGCTCCCTTATAAGAGCATTACTCCCGGCGTCATGCACGGCTGCGGTCACGACGCGCATACGGCCGTCCTTCTGGCGGTCGCCGAAATCCTTGCGGCACATCGAGAGCTTATCAAGGGTACGGTCTACTTCGTCTTTGAGCAGGCCGAAGAGTTTCTTCCCGGTGGTGCCGTACAGCTCGTGAAAGACGGGATTATGGATAAGATCGACTACATGTTTGCCATTCATGTCGATGCTGAAAATCCGGTCGGCACTATCGACATTGAAGAAGGCAGCCGCTTTGCAGCCGTCGGCACGTATGACTTCAAAATCACGGGCAAAGGCGGCCACGGCGGCTTTCCCCACACGGCAAACAATCCGCTTCTGCCGATAAGTCACTTGATTTCGTCCCTTAACCTTATACCGGCATTAAAATGCGACCCTTTGGCGAACTGCACAATAACGGTCAGCTATCTTCATTGCGGTATCGACGGTGTAGCTAACGTCATACCCGAAAAGGCCGTCATGGGCGGCTGTGTACGCGCACTTGACACACATCTGCGCGATTTCATGATGTCTGAAGTCGAACGGCTCGGCCGCGCCGTCTGTGCCGCATATAACTGTGACATTGAGGTATCCACGGTCTACGGGTATCCGGCAGTCGTCAATAACGGCAACTGTGTTGCTCTTATGGCTGATGCGGCAGACGACCTGGGGATCACGCGTCTCCATGTTCCTCCGCGTTTGGGCGCCGAAGATTTCTCTTACTTTGCGGAAAAGAAACCGTCCGCCATTGCCTGGTTCGGCCTGGCCGATCCGTCAGGAACGCATGAGCCGACACCGCATCACAGCCCGAAGTTTTATCTGTCCGATGAAGACGGCTTACCGCTGGCTCTGATGTATATGCTCACGGTATACTGCAAAGCATGCGAACGGTTTCATTAAGATATTAAAAAAAACGGTGTACAAAAAGAGACGACAACCATACGGTTGTCGTCTCTTTTCCGTTTACATCATGATTATTTATCCGTCGCGTATGCTTTTTCCATTGCCACATACGATTCATAACGATCTTTTGCATCCTGTTCGGTCTTTTCAAAGAGCGCTTCCGCACTGTCGGGGAATGTCCGCAAAAGTGAAGAGAAGCGGGTTTCGCCCATGAGGAAGTCTCTGAAATTAGCTTTAGGCGGTTTCGAGTCAAGAATGAACGGGTTTTTACCTTCCTTCTTGAGAAGCGGGTTGTATCTCCACAAGTGCCAGTATCCGGCCTCTACGGCGCGTTTCTGTTCAAGCTGACTCTGGCCTTGCCCGACTTTCAGACCATGATTGATACAAGGCGCATACCCGATGATGAGGGACGGACCCGGATATGCCTCCGCTTCCTGAAGCGCTTTCATGAACTGATTCTTGTCGGCGCCCATAGCAACCTGAGCTACGTATACATAACCGTATGTTGCTTCCATTAAACCGAGGTCTTTTTTCTTCGTCTTCTTACCGGAAGCGGCAAACTGAGCCACGGCCGCTGTCGGTGTAGCCTTGGAAGCCTGTCCGCCCGTGTTGGAGTATACTTCCGTATCGAAGACAAGAACGTTAATATCTTCATTCATTGCGAGAACATGATCCAGGCCGCCGTAACCGATATCGTATGCCCAGCCGTCACCGCCGAAAAGCCACTGGCTCCGCTTAACGAGGAACTGTTTCATCTTGTACACCTGTTCCAAGGCGGGTTTGCCGTCTTTTTCAGCTTCCAGAAGCGCAATGACTTTAGCCGCACGGTCACGAGTACCGGTGCCTTCATTCATCTTTTCTTTCCATTCAACCAGCGCCTCTTTCAGCTCCGGACCGGCAACTTCGACAGCGGCGTCAACATAGGTGGCAAGAAGTTTACGTTCCGCTTTTTCAGCTACGAGCATACCGAATCCGTATTCTGCATTATCTTCAAAGAGGGACGTCGCCCATGCGGGACCTTGCCCTTTTTCATTTTTTGTGTAACCGCAGGTCGGCGCACTGCCGCCCCATACGGACGAACAACCGTGTGCATTGGCAATCATCATGCGAT
>ERZ773003.570-NODE-570-length-26625-cov-4.329545_pt1 | contig 26625 bp, 29 predicted proteins | sample MGYA00580668_ERZ773003 | MGnify/ENA primary metagenome ERZ773003 (study PRJEB29015, sample SAMEA2738002) | human oral metagenome | biome: human oral; feature: human-associated habitat; material: dental | place: China | collected 2126 ...
ACCCTTTATCTTTTTAGGAAAAAGATAAAATACCGATGAAACCAGACAATGTCTAACTTCATCGGTATTAAAATCAACACAAAATGTCCTATAAGCCCAGAACCGTTTATATTTACCACGTTCTCGGTATCTCGGGAAAATGATCAACAATCATCATATCTGCCAGTATATTTGCCATCAATTTATCATCTTCGTCATACATTTCCGCGGCAATAACAATTGTTGTTCTGCCGTTGTGGGTAATATGGCTTTTTACACGGATTCTGGAACCCGGTCTCGCATTACGGATAAAACTCATCGTAAGGCTGACTGTAACGACTACCGCCCCGACAGATGCCCCGGTAACTCCTGTCACCGAATCGGCAAGTGCCATCATAACACCGCCGTGGAGCACCTCTCTGTGGTTCGTGTGTTTTCTCGGATCTGTCAGTAAACTGACCGTCACTTTCCCGCAGCGGATATCATCAATATCAATATGAAAATAGTCGGACATAAAATGGTTGGGCACGTATATTTCCCGTATCCGCGCGACAATTTCATCCGGCCTTGTAAGCTGCTTCACCGCCGCCAATCTTATCCCCCCTTGCTTCATTCAGGAGAAGGCGGTACTAACTCTCCCTTATGAAGCCGTTCAATGGCTTCCTTAGCCGCATTTTGGGCGGCTTCTTTTTTACTCTTGCCTATACCGGTTCCAAGTGCTTTCCCATTAATGAAAAGTTCCATCCATATTGTCTTATCATGATCCGGTCCCTCATCACGGACGACCTCATACCGTATATCGACATCACCATTTTTTTGGGCAATTTCCTGTAAATCTGATTTATAGTCATGATCATAAATCCCCTGATCAACCAGATCAAGAAACTTCTGCATATGGCCCAGAATAAACTTTGCCGCCACTTCATAGCCGTTGTCTAAATAAACAGCACCGATCACCGACTCAAAAGCATTCCCAAGGATAGAAACGCGGGTTCTGCCGCCCGACATTTCTTCCCCTCTGCCAAGAAGCATATAATCACCTACATGGAAATTAGCCGCACATTCGGCACATGCCGGTTTGCACACTACGCTTGCCTTGGCACGGGTCAGATCTCCTTCCGGCCATTCGGGAAAACGCCGGAAAAGATAATCCCCTACTGCCAGATCCAAAACAGCGTCCCCCAAAAACTCGAGACGTTCATTGTCATGAACTTTCAGATTACGATGTTCATTGGCATAAGAGGTATGGGTCAGTGCCACATTCAGCAACTCCATATTATGGACAGGAATATCACTCTCTTTTGCAAAACGCCGGACTTCATCCAGCCGCTCCTGCTTCCTGCGCTCAATCCGGCTCATTCCTACTCCTCATAACGCCTCATAACGATAACCGCGTTATGTCCACCGAAGCCGAAAGAATTAGACATGGCCACGTTTACTTTTACATCTCTTGCACCATCTGTCACATAATCCAAATCACAGTCCGGATCGATTTCTTTCCGGTTAATAGTCGGATGAACCCTATTCTTTTCAATAGTCAGCACGCATACCACGGCTTCGATCGCACCCGCTGCGCCAAGCAGATGCCCTGTCATGGATTTTGTGGAGTTTACGGGAATTTCATAAGCATGCTGTCCCAGCAGCGCTTTAATGGCAGTACTTTCGTTCAAGTCATTCAAATGGGTAGATGTTCCATGGGCATTGATATAGTCCACGTCTTTCGGATCAATACGGGCATCTGCCAATGCTTTCTGCATGCAGCGGAGCGCCACCTCGCCGCCCGGCCGGGGAGCGGTAATATGGTAAGCATCACCGTTGGAACCATACCCTGCAAGTTCAGCATAAATATAAGCGCCTCTCTTTTTCGCATGTTCCAGTTCTTCCAGTACGAGAATTCCGGCGCCTTCACCAAGAACGAATCCGTCCCGACGGGCATCAAACGGGCAAGACGCTTCTTCCGGCGGACATTCTCTTGAAGAGAGCGCCTTCATGGCGGCAAATCCTGCCATCGGTGTCTTTGCCACAGCCGCTTCCGTCCCCCCGGCAATCATCACATCAGCATCACCATGCTTAATCAGGCGTGCAGCAAGACCAATGGCGTTAGTACCGGACGCACAGGCGGTCACATCAGTGAGTACAGGCCCCTGCAGACCAAAAGTAATGGAAACTTGTCCGGAAGCCATATTGGCAATCATCATAGGAACAGCAAAAGGATTCACCTTGCCCGGTCCTTTTTGCTCAATACGGAATACCGTTTCCTCCATGGTGGCAATACCGCCGATACCGGTTCCAATCACTGTTCCTGCCATATCCGGATTTTCTTTTTCCATATCCAATTTGGCATCTTCCACTGCCATCCGGGCAGCAGCAACAGCAAATTGGGCATTGCGATCCATATGTCGGATTGTTTTTTTATCACCTGCCAGTGCCGGATCAAAATCTTTTACTTCACCTGCGATTTTCACCGGGAAATCAGCAGCGTCAAACCGGGTAATCGGAGCAATGCCCGATTTGCCTTCCAAAAGACTGTTCCAAAACTTCTCTACGCCCGTTCCAACAGGGGATACCACCCCAAGACCGGTAATTACAACTCTTCTTTCCATTCTTACAAAGCACCTCACTCACATAATTTGGATCAGATTACCTGTTTTTTATATTCCTTTATGGGACAAAACCTCAAAAAAACGGATGGCTGAAACTGCGGTCCGCTTTTTTGAGGTGTTCTCCGCACAGCGGCCTTTCGGGGGAATAAAAGCCCCCGATGCCTGCCATGTTCCAGTATGAATTACTGAATCTGCTTTTCAATGTAATCAACTGCATCACGTACAGTTTTGATCTTTTCAGCCGCATCATCCGGAATTTCAATTTCAAATTCTTCTTCGAACGCCATGATCAGTTCTACGATATCCAAAGAATCCGCACCCAGATCATCAATAAAAGTGGAGTCGATCTGTACATCAGCTTCATTGACTCCCAGCTGGTCTACAACGATTTTCTTTACCTTGTCAAAAGTTCCCATTCATCTCACCACCTTTCAATAAAATTTACCATCATAAATTATATTACATAACCATTCCGCCGTCTACATATAAACCCGTTCCCTGATATAAAAAACGCAGTCAGGAAAAAAAGTAAACGGCTGTGGCAGCCTCTTTTATCTTCTCTGAAGAATCCTGCAAAAGCGAATGACGCATACCCTTTTTATATATGCCGGAAAACTCTATGCTGATGATACGGCATAAATATTTTCCCGTTCCTCATATCAGGATGCTCTGTCCTCCCTGCCGAACTTACATCACCATACCGCCGTCTACATTCAAAACCTGCCCGGTGATATAAGAGGCATCATCAGAAGCAAGAAACAAAACAGCCTTGGCAACTTCTTCGGTCTGCCCCAGACGGCTAAGCGGGATAGAATGAAGCATGCCTTCTTTTATATTCTCCGGTATCTTATCCGTCATATCAGTCACGATACATCCCGGGGCTACCGCATTGACACGAATGCCGCGGGAGGCCAGTTCTTTGGCAGCCGCTTTCGTCATACCGATAACACCCGCTTTTGCTGCTGCATAATTTACCTGCCCCGCATTTCCCGTAAGACCTACAACTGAAGAAATATTAATGACAGATCCCTTTTTACGGCGAATCATCATCGCCGCTGCTGCTTTCAGTACCAGAAAATTTCCTTTCAAGTTGGTTGCAATCACCTCATCCCAGCTGCTTTCTTTCATACGGATAAGTAAACTGTCTCTTGTAATGCCCGCATTATTGACAAGGACATCAAGAAATCCGAACTCCTCTTTAATCTTTTCGAACATATGCTCTACATCTTCCGGATCGGACACGTCTCCCTGCAGAGTAAACGCTTTCCCGCCTGCCGCGATAATTTCATTTTTTACTGCTTCCGCCGCTGCTTCGCTCCCTGCATAATTAACTGCTACCGCATACCCCGCTTGACCGAGAGTGAGGGCGATCGCTCGGCCGATACCGCGGGAAGCGCCCGTAACCAACGCTGTTTTTTCCAATTTTTCCATTATCAGACTCCTTTTAATGCTCGTACGGTTTCGATAATCGTTTCTATATTTTCCGCGTGATAAGACAAGATACTTTTATCTATTTTGCGCATAAACCCGGACAGGACGGTTCCCGGTCCGCATTCCACCATGGTATCCATTCCGCCGGCAATAAGATTTCGCACCGACTCTTCCCACCTCACCGCATGAGCCGCCTGCTCCACCAAATGCGTACGGATATCTGCCGCTTTTGTTTCTGCCAGTGCATTTACATTAGCGATAACAGGAATTTCCGCATCTTTTATCTCAATCTTATCAAGCACCTTTTTCAGCTTCTGCGCCGCCGGTTCCATAAGCGAAGAATGGAAAGGCGCGCTTACATTCAACATGATTGCCCTCTTTGCGCCGGCTTCTTTCAAAGCAGCACAAGCCTTTTCCACCGCCCCGGCAGCCCCGGCGATAACCGTCTGTCCCGGACAATTAAAATTAACCGCCTGCACCGGCTGGCTTTCCGTAGAAACACCCGCACAGACTTCAGCGATACGATCCGGATCCAAGCCGATAACAGCCGCCATGCTTCCTTCACCAAGAGGTACCGCTTCCTGCATAAACTTGCCGCGAAGATTGACCGTATAGACCGCATCAGAAAAAGAGATTGAACCTGCCGCCACAAGGGCGGAATATTCACCGAGGCTGTGGCCTGCCGCCACATCAGGTGTAACGCCTTCTTCTTTCAATACCTGCCAACAGCATACACTGGTCGTCAAAATAGCAGGCTGGGTAAATTCTGTTTTCATCAGTTCCGTATCCGGACCTTCAAACATCATTTTTGAAATGGAAAAGCCCAATGTGTCATCAGCTTCACGAATGATCTTTTTCACGGAATCATACTTTTCGTACAAATCATGAACCATTCCGACTTTCTGGGATCCCTGTCCCGGGAAAAAAAATGCTGTTTTCATTGTTTCACCTCATTACATAAACTATCTATTATGACTATTAAATTATGGCTATTAAATCCAACGCATTACATCACAGCCCCAGGTAAGACCGGCACCGAATCCTGTAATCACGACGATATCGCCATGTTTTATTTTTCCGCTCCGCACCGCTTCATCAAGCGCAATCCCCACGGATGCCGCCGAAGTATTTCCATATCTTTCGACATTCACATACATATGGTCTTTGGGAATACCCACTTTTTTTGCAATAGACTGGATAATACGATTATTGGCCTGATGGGCAATGAACATATCTATTTCCTCTTTATCAACTCCCGCCTTTTCAAGTGCTGCCATAGTTGTATTTTCCATATGGCGGACAGCAGCTTTAAACACTTCGGGGCCTTCCATATGTATGTAAATACGATTCGAATCAATGGCGCGGTGCGTCACAGGTTCAGCCACACCGCTGGCTGGGATATTTAAAATACTTCCCATGCTCCCATCAGAACCTAAATCTGATGCCAGAAGGCCGAATCCTTCTTCCGCCGCCCCGATGACCGCTGCTCCGGCCCCGTCACCAAAGAGAATACAGGTGGAACGATCCTGCCAATTAACCAGGCGGGACAATATTTCCGCGCCCACCACCAAAATATATTTATAAAGTCCCGCTTTGACCATCGCGGCTGCTGTGGCGACTGCATAAATATAACCGGAGCAGCCTGCGGAAATATCCATGCCGCCCGCCCGTTTCATTCCCATCTTATCCTGCACAAGACAGGCTGTCGACGGTACCACGTAATCCGGTGAAGCTGTGGCCACCATCACAAAATCTATATCCTCTGCAGTAAGACCGGCAGCTTCTAAAGCTTTACAACCGGCTTTTACACACAAATCCGATGTATTTTCAGAGGCGGCTGCCAGGTGGCGGGTTTCCACACCTGTGCGGGTACGAATCCATTCATCCGTAGTATCTACCAACTTCTCAAGGTCAAAATTTGTCAGGAGTCTTTCCGGCGCATAGTGACCGGTTCCCAAAATTCCTGCCGAACTGCATACACTCATATAATTATTCCCCCAAAAGCTCAGTCTTCTTTCAAGCGGCCCGCTTCTTTTTCAATCTGCACCACCGCTTCTGCAATAACATCAACCACACGGGCTTCACAGAGGTCTTTTGCCATATGAATGGCATTCCTGATTGCCCGGGCTTGGGACGCGCCGTGGCAGATAATCAGCCCGCCTTTAATCCCCATCAAAGGCGCTCCGCCATATTCGGCATAATCCAGCCGCTTCACAAGATATTTTTTCAATGCCGGTTTCAGGAGAAAGGCCCCCAGCTTTGCCCGAAGACCACCTTTTTCCACCGATTTTTTCAATAATGCGGAAAACAGGCTGGCAGCTCCTTCTCCAAATTTCAGTACTACATTTCCTGTAAAACCGTCAGTAACAATGACATCAAATTCACCGGACATGATATCACGTCCCTCCGCATTTCCCGCAAAAGGAACCACTTTCTGTCCGGACAGCCATTCATAAGCTTCCGTCACGACAGGACTGCCCTTTGTACTTTCTTCGCCGATATTCAGAAGTCCGATCCGCGGATTTTCGATATGCCACACTTTTTTCGCATAAACATATCCCATCAGAGCATTTTGTAAAAGTGTCTCCGGTTTCGGCTGCGCGCTGGCACCGGAGTCAATCAGAAATGTATATCCGTCTTTCCGATTCGGAATCGGAGTTAAAATGGCAGGACGTTCAATCCCATCGACACGTCCCATCCCTAAAAGTCCTGCCGTCACAGCAGCGCCTGTTGAACCGGGAGCGACAAGAGCACCGCACTCTCCGTTCTTAACAAGCTTTGCCCCCACAGACACGGATGCGTCTTTTTTCTTACGAAATGCCATCCCCGGATGTTCTCCCATCCCAATCACCTGTGATGCATGGCAGATTTCAATCAACGGTTCCTGATCGGCATGATTGTCTTTTAATACTTTCGCAATTTGTTCCTTATCGCCGACCAGGACAACAGGAACATGAAAATCACGCACTGCCAAAACAGCGCCTTTGACTATTTCAAGAGGAGCGAAATCCCCCCCCATAGCATCTACTGCTATTTTATCCATGAAGCGCCTCCCCGCCTGTTTTTGATACTTCCATAATAAATTTGGCACGGAACACTTCCGCCGTTCTTTTAAAGAAGCTGATATAAATATATTTCCTGTTTACTTTCATCAGAGCGATTTTCCCCTTGAGAACAAGCTGTTCACCACTGCCGACAGGTTCTTTATACTTAATATTCCCCACCTGCACCGGCGTGAACACCTGTCCTGCCAAAGACTGCGCAAAATCTGCCGCAGCGGCATAAAGGCGATCTGCGGAAACCATACCGCTTCTGTCCGTCATTTTCTCTGTCGTATGAAACAGGGCGAGTCCCTTTTTCCCTTTCTCCATATCCAGAATCTGGAGTTCTTCATGAAATCCGGACGGATGTTCAGAAACTGCTTTTTCAATCCGTTTCCGCATCTGCGGTATTCCCAGCATCTGCCGGTCAAGCCTTATTGTCGCAGCAGAGACGGAAAACCGCTTTGCCAGATCCTCATCGGTAAGGCACGGATTCTGCCGGATCACATCAGTGATCGCTTCCCGCCGTTCTTCTTTCTCCCATTTACGTTTTCTGTTCATATTTATCACCTGCTGATAATACTATATCACAACACCGCAACCATTATATAGTATCCTCGTTTCTCCCCTGTTGATTAATATGCTTTTCTATTATTCCCGTAACAGGAATCTTCTAATCCAAGGATATAATAAAGAATTCTTTTATGAACAGGTGCTAACTTCATAACGCAATGAAATGCCCTTATCCCTGTCTTCCTTTACTGAAGATTTATTTTGTCATATTATCAAAAATAAATCAAATTTTGTTTGAATAAATTATTTGACATAAAACCATTGACTTATCCATACTTTTGGACTACACTACAATCAAATAATTTCAATTTATACTTATTAAATAAAACGTTTATGTAATTTTGTATTATAATCAAGAAGGAGAAGCGCTATGTCTTTACCGGCATTGCATATAGGTGAATTGACAGCCCGTATTCCCATCATCCAAGGCGGCATGGGTATCGGCATCAGCCTTTCCGGTCTTGCGGGAGCCGTCGCAAAAGAAGGCGGTATCGGTGTCATTTCTGCGGCACAGCCCGGTTTCGATGAACCTGATTTCAGAACAAACACGATTGCCGCTAACTGCAGGGCTCTTGCACGCCATCTGAAGAAAGCGCGTGAAACAGCGCCTGATGGAATTATCGGCGTGAATATCATGACAAAAGGATATAACTATGAAGTTTATGCCAAGTGTGCCGTAGAAAACGGAGCAGACATTATCTTTTCCGGCGCAGGTCTTCCCGCCGATCTCCCCGCATGTGTCGAAGGTTCGAACACCAAAATAGCACCCATTATCGGTTCACCCAAAGCGTGCCGCGTCCTGTTGAAATTATGGGACAGGCACCACCACACGACAGCAGATCTGGTTGTCATCGAAGGTCCGAAAGCGGGCGGCCATTTGGGCTACACCCGTGAAGAAGTAAAACTTCATGAAAACGACGGCTATGAAAAAGAAATTCTGGAAATTCTCGCGGTAGTTCACGAATTTGAAGAAAAGTACAATAAAAAAATCCCCGTCGTATTCGGCGGCGGTGTTTTTGATAAAGAAGATATAAGACATTATCTTTCTCTCGGTCTTTCCGGCGTGCAGATGGCAACACGTTTCGTAGCCACGAAAGAATGCGATGCGGCGGACGAATTTAAACAAATGTACGTCAAGGCGAAAAAGGAAGATGTGACAATCGTCCAAAGCCCGGTCCATATGCCGGGACGGGCGCTTCTCAACCCTTTTGTAAAACGGATCCGCAAACAGCGTGAAAACGTAAGAAACTGCTTCCACTGCCTTAAGACCTGCGATCCCCGCACAACGCCATATTGCATCACCATGGCACTCATCAGGGCTGTCAAAGGAGATGTGGATAACGCACTTGTCTTCTGCGGCGCCAATGCCTACAAAATTAAGGACATCGTTTCCGTTCATGACCTGATGTGCGAACTTTCTACTTAACCCCCGAGGCAATACCGTTCTCCCATCAAACGACATTGCCTCTTTCCTGAAGACCTCCACCCCCATGGAGGTCTATTTTGTTTGCCGCATAAAAAAACGATACATCACTGTACCGTTTCTTCTTCACTGTTCATTCACAAACCATTGTTTTTTATTTCTTCAAATGATGACTTCCTCTTTCCGTAATTGGCACTCCTTTTTTACAAAGCGGACATTCTTCCGGGCGGTAAGCCGGCACTGTCAGGCGGACAAGAGGAAATACCTTATCGGCAGGCACACCGTAATCCGCCTTTCCTCCGGAGCGATCTACAAAAAGACCGATGCCCACAATTTCACCTTTTGCTTCATTTACCACGTCCACCACTTCACGGATAGAGCCGCCGGTAGTCACGATATCTTCCACAATGAGAACCTTTTCACCCGGTTCCACACGGAAGCCACGGCGAAGTGTCATTTTTCCGTTTTCTCTTTCCGTAAAAATAGAACGGGTCCCCAAAAGCCTCGCTGTCACCTGTGACAGGATAATGCCGCCCGTTGCCGGTCCGATGACTGTCTGCACCCCCTGATTTCTGAAATGGTCTGCAATCATTTCACAAAGTTTTTCCGTGTACTCAGGGTGCTGCAGTACATTGAACTTCTCTACATAAAGGGGGCTGTGCAGCCCGCTGGTCAGAAGAAAATGCCCTTCCAGAATGGCTTTTGTCTCTCTCAATAAAGATTCTGCGTCTTTTTTCATCATTTTTTATTCTCCCTGATCTCTTCTAAAATCATACGGACGGCTTTTTTCGGATCTTCCGCTTTTGTAATCGGCCGCCCGATCACAAGCCGCGTCGCACCGTTATTAAGCGCCACAGCGGGCGTGGCGATACGTTTCTGATCATCAGCATCCGCAAAGGCCGGACGGATTCCCGGCGTGACAATTTCAAAATCATTTCCGCAAAGTTCCCGTATCCCTTTCGCTTCTTCCGGCGATGCCACCACACCGTCGACGCCGCACTCTTTTGCCAGTTTTGCCAGGCGGAACACTTGAGACTCAATCGGCAATAATCCGCCTGTCTCTTTCCAAACAGTTTCATCAAAACTGGTAAGCACGGTAACCGCCAGAATTTTTGGACGTCTCCCGTTATTCCGTCCCGCTTCATCGGCAGCTTGCACTGCGGCTTCCATCATGTCCCGACCGCCGCCTGCGTGGATCGTGATCAGGTCGATCCCCAGCCCCGACACGGCAGAAATTCCATGGGCCACGGTGTTCGGGATATCATACATTTTTAAATCAAGAAAAACCTGCTTCCCTTTTTCATGAAGCCATTCCATGGTTTTACTTCCTTCAGCATAGTACAGTTCCATTCCTACCTTGTAGAACGAAACGAGTTCTCCCAGCTCCTCCACGATGGACTCCATCTTTTCAAAAGAATCTACATCCAGTGCCGCAATGATCCTGTCGTCTGCAGAACAGACCCTCTCCATATAATCCCTCTTTTCAAAAGCAGTTTTTTTAATTATATCAGTTTTATTAGGCAGGCGCATTAGAAAACACAGGTTTTTCCGAGTAAAAAAAGCCCCGAATTTATTTTCGAAGCCTTTTCTGTGTGACTGTCCGATTTTATATTACAATTTAATGATTTAATTTTTCTTCTCTGCCGGCTGTTCAGGATTTGCCGCGGCCGCTTCGCGAATCATATGGACCGTGACGGAATTTAATTCTACCGGTGTTTCCAATGCTTTCACTTCATGAAAGCCCACTTTCAGTCTTCCCGTATAGTAACCGATGACTTCATCTTTCGAATTTACTTTAACGGCGTAAATCGTTTTATCTTCGCCAAGCCCAACCAGCCGGAACTGCCCGGGCGGAGAAATAACGCGCCAGCCGCTGTCATCCCCGTCAAAAAGATACATAATGCCCCGCTGGCTGTCATCGTAGAAGAATTTATCTTCATCATAAAAAACGGCAATCTTACCGATATGGGATGTCTGCACATAGATGCGGCGGGGATCATAGTTTGCATCAGTACGATAAATACGATACAGTCCGTTTCCCACCTCCATTTTCATATACACCGCATTCGTCGCAGTCGAGTATGCCACATCCACAATTTTGGCGTTTCTCGGCAGATCCTTAATCGGCGCATCCGATTCATGGGTCGTTCCTTCCGGATTATACCTTGCCAGAGTCACATCCCAGCGTCCGCCCTTCCAATGAATGGGATACATGGCCATAAGCGCCAGATTACGGTCAGGCATCCATTCAAAGAAAGATACGCCCTGTCCTTTCAGATCCACTTTCTGCGGCGTGTTCAAACTGTCTGAATTATAAATCGTCACAGAATCAGCGGTAACATCAGCCATATAATGGTAGTCATGGGAATAATAGGCTTTCCCCTTCACCGTAATTTTGCTGAATATCTTCCGTCCTGCCTTATCAAGAGCCTCCGTATTTTTATCTTTTACATCAGATACCCCGTAATCCGAAGAAGACAAAGGCGCAAAGAGTACCTGATCAAGATAAAGGTACCCGCCCGCCTGCAGTACCGTACCGATGACACAGCAGGAAACAAATGTAAGAAATTTCTTATTCATCAGTTCCCTCCTATTTCACGATAAATGCCGTTGGAATCATACGCTCTCCAAGAAGATCCGCCGGTTTATTCACTACATTGCCGTTATAATACAAGGTCGTACTGGAACCGCCGTCCAGATTCGCCGCAATATACGCGCCTTTTTCATACATAATATTCTGCACATCCACCAAAGTGGCTCCGATACTGTACCCCGGCTGGCGGCCGTCGATAACAAGAAACATCATGGTTCCGTCTTTTTTCTGTCCGATCGCGGAACGCGGACTGATCCCCCAGCCGCCGTCACCGCTGCGGATAACCTTTTTGCCGTTCATGATAAGTGGCGGGCCGAAGGTCAATCCCTCTGTCACACCCAAATCATGAAGCTCCTTTTTATTATAGTTTCCGGCAATCAGGTTCCCTGAACGTGTCATGCCGACAAAATCGACCCGTTCTTTATCATCTACCTGCTGCCCGAGCAGATACTTTCCTTCATGAATGATAAACCCATAGGGCAGGCGGCCGGTTCCCGTACCATTGGGATCATAAAATCCCCCGCCGTTAATTGCAGCAACCGCATTATTCTTCTTTGCAATGCGGCTCGTCGTATCCCCTTTTTCCTGAATATCTTCAGCCGTTGCCACCTGTATCCGCTGCGGATTGGGGATTTCCAGAAGATAACCCACGAAACGGGTCGTTTCAATCTTCTGCAAAGACAGCGTGGAATCGGTACGCGGTTTAAAGGAAAGAACTTGCGTCTGTTCCGTCGTTTTGACTACACCCAATATTTCATTTAATTCCTCCTGGTTATACAGCCAGGTAATGTACTGGGGATGGCGGGAACGCATGATAGCGCCTACCACGGCACGCTTCAAATTTCCAAACGGTCCGAAAAGGACAATGATCGGAGAAGTAGCCGCAAAGAAAACCAGCGTAACTATGATAAACCGAAATATAAGGCTGTGAAATATTTTACTCATCATTTCTCCTGATTTTATAAAGGCGCATAGTTATCTTTCGTCAATCGTTCCATGAACCGCGCCAAAGAAACATTATTCCCAATGTATACGCGTTTCAGGTCATAAGGGTAACTTCCCACATGGACACGTCCGGCATCGGTAGTTACTGCCAGCTTGATTCCTGCCTTTTTGCAGATATCAATCACTTCGTCATCATAATCTCCATACGGATAAGCAAACCATAGATTATCAATTCCCAAATGATACTTGAGGGCTTTATTCGCGCCGATAATTTCGTTTTCCTTCTCTGCCCTCGTAGGCAGGTTATGCAGCTTGGGATGGCTCAAAGTATGGTTCGCAATGGTTACTGCCCCGCTGTCTGCCATTTCCTTCAGCTGTTCCCAGGTCATACGGTTGTAAGATTTACCCACATCATCAGTAATAAGAAATAAAGTCCAGGGATAACCGAATTCTTTCATCATGGGGTACACGATAGTATAGCTGTCCAGATACCCGTCATCAAAAGTAATACATACCGGTTTGGATGGAAGTTTTTCCCCTTTTGTCACATAATCATATAATTCCTGCATCGTAATGGGATGGTATCCATGGTCTTTCAGGTACTGCATCTGTATACGTAAATTATCCTCCGTCATGACGGCGGAATTATTTTTCATGTCCCCGATCATATGGTACATGAGAATGGAAACTCCTTCAGGCACGCTGTATTCTACATCAGCATCACGATGTACAATCGCTGTTCCCGGTTTGAAATTCGGATCTTTCACCTTAATGGAAGAAGCCTCCGCCATATTCACAGCATCTTCTTTCGGCACACCTGATTTCCACATGCCGCAGCCGCCAAGGAAAACCGCGCCGCTGATTCCAAACAAAGCGGCAAATACCGCCGCGCTCTTTTTCCAATGAGACAAAAACATACTTAAACTCCTCGTAAGCACTTCGTCAAAATGACAATACATAATTTATTTTACTACAAAACAAACTTCATGTCATTTTTGGAAGACCATCGTAATCATCAGTGCCTCCTGGCTCCATCTATTTTTATGACCAACATTCAAGAATATATGTCCCGTGGTATAATAGGAAATATCCTCGGATAATCATCTCATAGATTACACATAAAGAAAGGAAACTTATGAAAAAAATTTTTTCTATACTTATCTTTTTTGTCAGTTTATTCCTGCTCGCTGTCCATCCGGCTTCGGCAGCACCCGCTTCCATCACGAATTTCCGATGGACGGCAAGAAACGACGGCGACCCGCCGTTTGTCCGTATCGCTATGGATTTGTCCCATGCAGTAAAAGCAGAAGCCGCTATTGATGAAGAAGGGAAAAATTTTCAACTGATTTTAAGAGATACTGCCAAGGGTTCCGCTCTTCATCAATATGAAATGGATGAACGGGCTATTGATTTCGCCACTGTCTCAGAAAAAAACGGCGACACCTATTTGGATATCCTCATGACAAAACCGCAGAAGATGGAAAACATCCGCGTCTTTGCCTTACGCCCTGACGCAAAAGCAGGCAAACCTCATCGTCTCGTTGTAGATGTCCCTATTATCGGTGCCAAAAAGAGTTACTATAAATCCGTAGATAAAGCGGAAAAGCGGAATGCCGCAAAAGCAGCAAAAGAAGAAATCACTTCTTCGACACCTGCCGCACCGGCACCTCCCATAAAGGACGTCCCTGTTTCCGCTGAGGCCAGGCAGGCCCTGAAAGGAAAAATCATCTGCCTTGACCCCGGTCACGGCGGTACCGATGTAGGTGCCATCGGCCACTTGAATAATAAAGAGATTTATGAAAAAGACATCACGCTTCCGATCGCCCTCAACCTGCGCGATCTCCTGACCTCGGCAGGTGCGAAAGTCGTCATGACCCGTACCACCGATAGAGATGTCTACGGCCCTTACGCTTCTGATACGGCGGAATTGCAGGCGCGCTGCGATATTGCCAATGAAGCCCATGCCCATGTCTTCGTTTCCATTCACATCGATTCGATCTCCAATCCGCAGATTGACGGCGTTACAGCCTACTACTACGTAGGAAGCGATAAATCTCTCCTGCTGGCGCACATGCTCCACCAGGCGACGCTGAACAGTCTCTCCATTCCGGATAGGGGTGTCAGAGCAAACAACTTCTATGTCACCGCCCATACCACGATGCCCTCCGTCCTCATGGAAATGGGGTATATTTCCAATGAACACCGTCTGAAGATGCTGACTTCCAAGTGGGCACCCAAGAGTATTGCCAAGAGCCTTTTCAACGGCCTTGTAGATTATTTCGCCCAGACTGATTAAGGAGGATGCCATGAAAAAGATATATCTGCTCGGAGCGGCATTTCTTATTTCGCTCGGTATCACAGGCTGCACCCCGGCCACAACCACCACACCGCCGGCATCAAAACCGGCTTCTACCGTTGAGCAGCAGGAAAAAGAAGTATCTCTCACGATTTACCGTCCTACGGAAGATGCTATGTACCTTGTGCCGGCCACCGTGAAAATGAAACTAAAAGATGATCCGCCAAAAGCGGCACTGGCTGCCATGATTGCCGATGATCGTAAACAAAAATACCCGATCCTTCCGAAAGGGTTATCTGTCAATACCGTCAAGGTAAAAGACGGCATTGCCACCGTCGACTTTTCAAAAGAGCTTCTAAACATGGATAAGAGCACCACAACGGAAGAACTTTTCACCGCTATGACAGTAAACACACTCACTGAATTTCCGGATATTAAAGAAGTAAAATTTCTGATGAACGGCAAAGCCATCACTCACCTTTCCGGTCACAGCGATATGACAAGAACTTTCAAACGGATGAATGACATCATAAAAAAATAATCCACTGAAAACGAGGATTCTCCATAAGAGAAGAATCCCCGTTTTTTATTGAAAATTTTCAACTCAATCATACCGCTGTTCTTTGATCCGCCGCGCCAAATCGCGCTTCGCCGCTTTCGCTGCCATGTCCTGCCGCTTGTCGTACAGCTTTTTCCCTGTGGCAAGACCTATTTCCACTTTAATTTTCCCATGGCGGAAATACATTTTCAGCGGCACCAGAGTATATCCCTTCGTCTTCAGGGTATTCTCTATTTTTAAGATTTCTTTTTTATGGAGAAGCAGTTTCCTTGTCCGAAGCGGGTCATGGTTGAAAATATTTCCCTGCTCATACGGGCTGATATGGGCATTCCAGAGAAATACTTCTCCTTTCTGCACACGGGCAAAACTGTCTCTTAAATTCACCCTGCCGGCACGGATGGATTTTACTTCCGTTCCGGTAAGCGCGATGCCGCATTCATAGGTTTCATGAATGAAATAGTCATGATAGGCCTGGCGGTTTGCGGACACAGGCGGCGCATTTTTTTCTGCTGCCATTATTTCTTTTTCCTTTTACCTTTCTTTGCTTTCTTTTTTGTGCTCGATTTGGGACGGGATCCTTTTCTTACACGCTTTTCCAGATTAAGCGGTGATCGGATCTCCCCCATGATGAAATCCAGCTCCCGTTTTTCCTTATCCGCTTTGACAAGGGTCACACGCACCGGCATCCCCATGGTGTATTTCTTCCCGCCGCGCAGCCCTTTAACCGTCATGGTGTCTTCCTGATAAACGTATTCGTCATCATCCATGGAATCGATATGGACAAGTCCTTCCACTCCGTTATCCAGTCCGACAAATATGCCGAACCGGGTAAGCCCTGTAATATGGGCATCAAAAGGCTCTCCAACAAAAGGAACCATGTATTCCGTCATTTTCAGATCGGTTGTGTCTCTTTCCGTTTCCACCGCATTCTGTTCCGTTTCGGAGCAATGCTCCACCGCGCGGAGAAGAAATTCCGTCTGCTTTTTCAGCTGTGATTTATTCAGCCTGTTCCGAAGGGCCTGGCGGATGAGCCGATGAACCATGAGATCAGGATAGCGGCGGATCGGCGATGTGAAATGGGTATAGCAGGTGGACGCTATACCGAAATGCCCTTTGTTCTCCGTACTGTAACAGGCCTGCGGCAGAGATCGGAGTGTCATGACCTGTACGACGGCTTCAATCTCTTTTCCTTTCATGCTTTCCATAAGGCGCTGCATATCTTTCGGCTCCGGTTCTTTCGGCAGTTTTTCCGCCACTCCGAAAATTGCCATCATCTTTTTTAAAGAAAGGAGCTTATCTCCGTCCGGATGGTCATGAATGCGATATACAGAAGTATGTCCCGTAGCTTCCAGGAAACGGGCGACCGTTTCATTGGCGGCAATCATAGCATCTTCAATCATCTTTTCCGCATCGCCGCGATTCCTTTTTTCAATGCGGAGCGGAGTGCCTTCCTCATCAAGAATCACTTTATATTCAGGGAAATCAAATTCCAGAGCACCTCTGTTTTCTCTGTTTTTACGGAGGATATCAGCACACGCTTTTAAATCCCGGAGCATAGGCAGGTATGGCTTCAAATCGTCAGACGCCACTCCCGTTTCAAAGGCCTGATTTATCTCCGGATAGTTGCAGCGCCGCGCCACGCGAACCATGGAAGGCGTAATCTTTTCCGCTGCTACCTTCCCGTCAGGCGCCACATCCATAATGCAGGACATGGCATAACGGTCTTCATCATGATTCAGACTGCACAAATCGTTGGAGAGCTGGAAAGGCAGCATAGGTATAACACGGTCTGCCAGGTAGACGGATGTCCCGCGGCGATATGCCTCATCATCAATTAAACTTCCTTTCCTCACATACCGGCTTACATCGGCAATATGAACCCCCAGTTGATAATGGCCATTTTCTTTTTTCACACAGTAAACAGCGTCATCCAGATCTTTCGCATCAGGGCCGTCAATAGTCACGATGGGAAGGCTGCGGAAATCCTCCACTCCTTTTTTCTGTTTTATTTCCCTGGGAAGAGCATCGGCTTCCGCCATGAGTGCTTTGGAAAACACATGGGGCAGCCGGTGCTGGGCGATAATGATGTCGATATCAATCCCTTTATCCCCCTTATAGCCGATAAGCTCCGTCACTTTCCCCTCGGCATTTGCCCTCGCCCCGGGCCATCTTGTCACTTCCACCATCACACGGGCACCGGTGACCGCTTCCAGTTCCTCTCCCCGTGGTATTTCAATCACCATATCGATCTTTTCGTCAATCGGTACAGCTTTTCCTCCAAAGGATGTCATCTCATAAGTGCAGATAAAAGTATTTTCCGCTCTTTCAATGATGCGGAGGACTTCCCCCTCCGTATTGTGACGCCCCGTTTCTCCTTTTTTTATACGCACTTCCACGATATCATTATTGACTGCATTCAGATGATCACGGTCAGCAATGTACACATCTTCATGATCCTCATCCGTGATCAGGAATCCGAAACGCGGTCCATAAGATTTGTAGACCCCCTGCAGAACCATGCCGGGACGATATGATAATTTCTCCTTATCTCCCATTTCCTGTCTCCTTCAATAAAAAAGGCTTGCCTCGTGCAAGCCCCAAAATCCTCATTAAAACGTATTCATATACCGCCCGAGCACAAGACAAAGCACGGCGAATAGAATACCGAGCACAACGGTAAATTTCGAAAGGACAGCATCTTTACCGCGGGATTTCCCCCCCATCATCCCTTCCGCACCGCCGCCAATCGCACTTCCCATGCCGGGCTGTTTGGATTCCTGGGCCACAACCACGATGATCAAAAACAAAGCCACTACCATCGTTATTCCAATTAAAGCGTATTTCACAGTACTTCCTCCTATGCATCATGAAAGATACAGTAAATTTTATATGGATAATATCAAAAATTAGTATATAACACAGCCGCTTTCAGGTCAACTTTTTCCATAAAGCACCTCTGTCACACTACTTTCTTCTTAACCTTTCCAGCTTATCCTGCACGGATGAAGGAATGTGCCTTCCGATCTCACTCCGTGGATTCGCCATATTATTCCGGCGCATAAAAATCGTCTGCACTTTCTTATCTTCATTCCACGACCGCACCAGGTCGGAAACCGCCATACGGTAAGCGCCGTTCCCCAGCACCTAGTTCTGTTCCGCGCCATCCGATGTCACAACGAAAATAGAACGATACTCATCTCTCCTTTTATATGATTCCATTTCAATATAACTATCCGCCGTCATTTTCGACGGTGTGTACACCACATGGAAAAAGGGGGAAACCGTTTCCACTTTCGCTTTTAAAGAACGGCTATTCCCGTCAAAAACGACCATCACCTCCACGTCGTTATGAGCCCCATAGTCCTGCATAAGATCTACCAGCTTTTTGCGGCTCGACTCCAGATCGGTTCGAGGAAACTCTTCGGGAAGCCAAAAGATAACATTATATCCGTCAATCAAGTATAAATCTTTCATCTCAATTCCTCTGCCGGACTGCCTCATACATGAGAAGCGCTGCGGCAACAGATACATTCAGAGATGACACTTTGCCTTTCATCGGAATGCGTACACAGAAATCACACATTCTTTTGGTGAGAGGACTTATGCCTTTTCCTTCCGCTCCCATAACGATAACCAGAGGACCTTTCAAATCCGCCTGATACAGATCACCGCCGTCCATATCAGCGCCGACTGCCCAAAACCCCTGTTCTTTCAGTTTCTCCAGTGTCTGCCGGATATTTCCAATCTGACAGACCGGAAGATAAGCAAAAGCACCTGCCGCCGTCTTCATAGCGGCCGCCGTCACCGGTGAACTTCTATGCTTGGGAAGCAGTACCGCCGCCGCACCCGCACATTCCGCTGTGCGGATAATCGCACCTATATTTCTCACATCTTCCACACCATCAAGAAGAATAAGCAGGGGATCCTTTCTTCCACAAGACGAAAGCACCTCTTCCAAATCAGCATATGCATAAGGCTTCAAAGACGCGGCCACTCCCTGATGCCGGACACCTTCCGTCAAACGGTCAAGCTCCCTTTCCTCCGCCTCAATAACGGAGATGCCGAAACGTTCCGCTTCGTTAGCCAATGCCAAGAGGCGGCCATCCTTTTTCCCCGGTTTTATGAAAACTTTTTTTACCTGCCCTGCACGCAGAGATTCCAGTACGCTGTTCCGGCCGCCGATAAAACAGGTTTCCCCTTCCTTTCTCCTGCTCCCAGAAGAAAATCCCCTTTCCCTACGCATGGATTGGTCTCCGCTCCTTCTTTTCTCATGCGGATCGCATTTCCGTTCCTTTTTATCAGGGGAAACCCTTCTGTTATTCATCGTGAAACTCCCTTGCCAAATAAGAAAGCCCGCGTCCCATAAGGAAATCAAGCCTTTCCTTCTGCCGTGACAGATAGAGATACCCCAGGAGCCCTTCAAATGCCGTAGACTCCCTGTATTCCTCTACGGTAGCACTTTTCGGCACTGTAGAATGGGTATTCCTTGCCCTTTTGCAGACTTTTAATTCTCTGTCAGAAAGTAATTCTTTTATCTCAAAAAGGATACGGCTCTGCTGGCGGGCGGACACCATCTCCGATGCCAGGCTGTTTAATATCTGCACATTGTAAATCCCTGTATCGATCAGCGCTTTTCTGACAAAAAAGGACCAGCATACATCACCGATATACGCCAGTGTCAGCGCATCCATGGCAAAAATATCCTGTTCACCCAATTCAGGCGATCCTCTCCCCAGTTTTTGCGCCATTTGCTTTTTCAGAAAAAGAACCCTTTTAAACTCCACGTCTCTTCCACCTTGCGCCGGTCGGCGTATCTTCGATTACGATACCTGCGGCATCCAGCCTGTCACGGATTTCATCGGCAATTTTGTACATTTTTTCTTTTCTCGCCGTCTGGCGGACTGCCAGAATGATATCCATCAGGTCATTATAAGATTTGTCATCCGGAGAATCCGTCTTTTCCCATACCTCTTCAAGAATTCCCAAGATGTCCATAATCGTTTTCAAAGCGGTATACGCCTTTTCTACCGATTCATGATCCACACTGAGGCCGCCGTCTACCGCAGTCCCGTAAATATTAATTGCTTTCGCCAGGTCAAACATGGCGCCGGTGGCAAGTCCCGTATTGAAATCATCATCCATCGCTTCATGGAAGGCCTTCAGCGACTCTTCCGCCGCTTTCTCAAGGGAACGGGATGCGTCTGTTTTTTCAGCACCTTCTTTAGCCGCTAATTCTTTCAGCCGTCCGATGACCCCTGACAAACGTTCCATATTCTTCTCCGCTTCGTCCAGGCGGTCACGGGAATAATCCAGCGGATTTCTGTACTGGACAGACAACAGGAAATAGCGGAGCGCGTCGCCGGAATATTCTTCCAGCACGTCCTTCGCCAGGAAGAAATTATTCAAGGACTTGCTCATCTTTTCCGAATTAATCGTAATAAATCCGTTATGCAGCCAGTAATTGACAAACTTGCACCCCGTGCATCCTTCCGACTGGGCGATTTCATTTTCATGATGCGGGAAAATCAGATCGCTGCCGCCGCCATGGAAATCAAAAGTCTTTCCCAGATAATGGACAGACATGGCGGAGCATTCAATGTGCCAGCCGGGACGTCCCTTTCCCCAGGGACTTTCCCAGAACGGTTCACCCGGTTTGGCCCCCTTCCAGAGAGCAAAATCGCCGGGATTGCGTTTTCCCTCATTGACCTCGATACGTGCGCCTGCCAGCATGTCATCAATCTTACGTCCGGATAACGCCCCGTAATGCTCAAAAGTGGAAATATCATAATAAACATCATTTCCCAGTACATAGGCATGGCCTTTATCAATCAGCCCCTGCACCATGTCAATGATATCCTGCATATGGTCAGACACACGGGAATACACATCCGCCCGCCGCACATGCATGGCGTCCATCACTTGGAAATAAGCATCAATATACCTGTCGGAAATCGTTTTCCAGTCGGAACCCTCGGCATTTGCCTTATTGATAATCTTATCGTCCACATCAGTAAAATTCTGCACAAACTCTACTTTATAGCCGATATGCTTCAGATAGCGGCAGATCACATCCCAGGTCACCGCCGGACGGGCATTCCCGATATGGGGGTGATTGTACGGTGTGACGCCGCAGACATAAATCTTGACTTCCCCCGGCACCAGCGGCCGGAATACCGTTTTCTCTCCTGTCAGCGTATTATACACCTTGATTTCTTCCATCTTCATTCCTCCAAATCTCATTCACTCATACAAATCAAAAGACCGCCGCCTCACAGAGACGGTGGCCCGCAATTCCACTCTGCCGGCTGAAAAGCCGTCCATACATTAACGCACATTCACGGAAGAAGATACAAGAATCCGATTCCTTCCCCTCTCCAGCTCACAAATGCATTTCCTCAAACTCATGACAGACGGCTCCCATCGCCCCGCCCTCTCTTCAGACATGAAGTAAGAATACTTCTTTTGCTCATCGCCTTTACATTCAATTGGAAAGCACAAACAGCTGACCTGGTTTTTGACCCCACACCCGCCTGCTGGAGCGTTCGCTATCCGGCACTTGCCTCTCACTACTAACCCTCTCGATTTCCTCGGCAGGACTTACTTCTAAGCCGCACCATGCTCAGTATTCTTTTAAACACCTTACGTGGATCGCTTTGCCTGCGACTGGCATCGACTTTCAACCACAGACCTGTTAATGCTTATGTATCATTATAGAAGTTTTTATATAGACAGTCAATATTGATTTTTATCAATCAGTGTGCCAACTGCAGATAAAAGAAATATTTCCTGTACCCTTCTTTTCACAAGAGAAAACCGCTCCGAAGAGCGGCCTCCCATCCACTTTATTACCTTGCGCCTTTTTGCTCCTTTTCATAAACGATTTTAATCGTTCCTCTGCGTTTTGCGTCAAATTGGACTCGTCCCGGTTCCGTCCGCACAAAACGATACGTTGTGATATTGCGGATATAATCATTTCCATTGACATAATCGCCGGATACGCCCTTGATTGTCTGTGTCGCGTAAATATCGCGTCCGTGAATATCCACATATTTTACATACACATAAGCATCCTCCACCTTTTGAGCGGCAGGATGAGACCGGGGACCGTCCCAAACAGCGGCTTCCGACGGAAAAATAAAGAAAGGCGCAACAGCTGCCATAACCCAGATCATCCACATTCTCAATGTCCTGTTCATAAAATTACCTCCTTCACTCTTCTGCTAAAATGCAATATAAAATAATAAAATGTATTCCTCATCCTCATTTTATCATACATTTAGTGAAAATCAATTTTCTGCGAATCTTACGAGTAGTAACATCACAGCTGTTTTTTGCTGTCAAATTAAACCATTTCCGTATCTGAAACAATTACGGACGCCACTGATCAGGAATGTATTCTTTCCATTTGCCATTTTCAAGAATTTCCAATTTTCCCCACTGGGGTTCACCAATATCACGCCCCTTTACTCTTATCGGTAAAAAAGCATCGTGCTGGCAATAAGGCAGCGGATCATCTATAGGAATCCAGCCTTTTTCATTCACAAGATCATTCCAATCCTCATAGACATCTTCAACCGTTTTATACCAATAGTCAAATGAACATTGAACGGCATCCTTTGGGCAATACATAAACAGATATACTCCATCTTTTTTCGTCTGATACAGCATAATTTTATATATGTAATCTTTCTTGTTTGTTTTTATCGGTTCTTTTAAGTATGCATATCTTCTCATTTGTATTTTCCCTACTACCATTTTACTGATGAGCTTTCATGCTCCCACCGCTCTGAAATCCGGCAATCCATTTCAGGTAAAAAATTTAGATGATTATATCAATCCCGCTTGTGAAAATGAAGTAAAACAGTTCCATAATCTGTCAGACTTTTTTATCCTATGCCCCATAATTTTGAAATATATTAATTATCTTCTGCCATCTCCTGTTTATTCATACTTCTGCCTTCCATACCATTTGATCACTCAGCATATTTACCGTAATCAGCAAACAATGTTTTTGCAAAACCTCTAAGATATGTCTGATCTACTTCATTTTCAAATATCAGTTCATGTCCATATCCAACACCCATTTTATTATGAATATAGTAGTCTTTAATGCGAATATGTCCGCCTGTCACAGCCGTAAATTCTAAAAAACAGTGCATACCATATGGTTCTTCCAGTCTTACCGATCCGCTCAGTGTCTCATAAAGCTCATTCAAATTCACCACGAAATCAGATAAAGCAATAGCATCAATATCCATAATAGAATCCGCAGAAAAACCTAAGCTTGACACTTTAACCTGAAGACTATTCGCCTTGGGGTACGGAAAATTATCCTGATGAATTCCAGGCAGCAATTCTAATGAAAAATTTTCAGTTTCCAGCTTGTACATATGACCTCCAAAACAAAAACATTATGTCATCCTCATCTGTGAACTTTTTCACAATATATTATCCATGCGTACTATAAATTCATATAATGATCAGACAAATACATGGCAGCCATATCAGGAACACTATATCATCGCCTGCATACATCGTCCTCTGCCGGCATGTACCTTTACGAATTCATTTTTCATATTTTTAATGATTTCCATAAACCAGAACTTGTCACTTATCAAAATCATTTTTCCACCGTTGCGTCTCAGTATACATATATTTTGGATTCTCCGTATCCCTGTATCCGCCGCCCCTGAGAGAGAAACACTGTTCTGATACTTTGCAGTGATCCCACCAGAGAATGGATGAAATATGATCTCCCTCAGCATAGAGGAGATTCAAAAAAGATTCCCAGTCTTTGAAAAGACATTCTGAACAGAAAGAATGATCTTTAATATACTTTTGTACGTTCCGGCTAAGCATCTTGCCCTCATAAACTTTTAGAAATTCTGAATGGTAACTTCCTATTTCACTTTATCGTATCCATCTTATTGCCGTCAATATCAATAAACGTCCCGCAATCTGATGAACTCAATCAGGTCCGGTTTTCGGATGCTTCCTATCCACAAAATCCTCCCCGCAAGAGTGAAAGCTTTCTGAACGATTTAAAACCTGAGCACATATAAAATAAGCACATAGCTGAAAGGTTTTGCAATCTTAAAGCTATGTGCTTTGTTTTATATAATATTCAATTATCTATTATCTGTGCAAACCGGATTATACCAGTCCTTCTGCCTTCACACGAATGGCATAAAATTCCTGAAATGTATCCGGTTCTTCTGCTATCGTTTCTTTCATTAAAGCTAACCTTCTTTTACCAACCCGCCTATCTAACACAGCAAATATCCGTACGATTAAATTTTCACTCTTCAAACTCATTTCGATACTTTGCTGATCAAATTCTGCAAAGGCATTATAAAAACAACGCTGATCAAATATGCCCAACCGTAAGGCTGTATCATCCATAAACGCAAATTCCTTTTTCATGCGTTTTTCATATTTTTCATCTTTGGGAAATAAATCTGCTTTTATCCAATTATTGTAATAACATCCTTTGATAATTTCTTTTCCATCATACCTTATTGCCGCCCGTCCCTCATGATCAGGACTTCTGCTATATGATGTCGCATAATACTGAATATGCCCCCGCAGACTTGGGGCTAAATATTCTGTTTCCAGCTTTTTTCTTATACCGCTCCAGCTTGACATTCTCTCTTCTCCAAAAATTTATCAATCACTATTTTCTACAAAACCTCCCTGCAAGATGCAGAAAGACTTTCTAAGTAATTCATTTAAATTCAGCAACTTCCGAAGCCACTTTTAATTATGGTATATGGTATTGTGAAAGTGCTTTAAGATGCGAATTATTAAATATTAGGATTTACCCCATTATACTCTTTCCATTCCTCTGCCACCTTTAAGAGTCCATCTTTATTTACTCTATCATACTTTTGATTTATATTTGCAACTTGCACTGTTGCACCAATTTTTTCATCGGCATAAAAAACAACATCTTTTATAATGAGTTTCTTGATTGCTTGCGTAAACACCTCCATATATTCAAAATCAATCCCATTACTTGAATTAATCGGCAATTGTATAAACTTATTTTTTACCACATTCCAACCACCTAATTTATTTTTGTATGAATATATCGGCAAGTTAGTAACCTTGTTTATGCAGGACACAGAAAATAAATAGTCATTGGATGTAAATCTGGCAACACTATCTTTACATTCAATAGCATATGAATCAGATAATACAGTAAAGTCTCTTGATTGGTAATATGCCCTGTACACATCGCTATTTGACGGAAGCGAGACAACATTCTTCAGAACCGTAGCTCCAGATTTTGGCACATAATAATTTAAACCCTGATTCATAAAACTTGAAGTAAGTGCCGGCAATACATATCCTTTCAAAGGTTCTTTGGGTAAATCTTTTGCTTTATAATGAAAATTGTATCTTAGCTTTAGGGAGTGAAAAATATGCGTCTCAAATTTCAAAAATCTATCCAAATCTTATTGGTAGTTATGCTACTTCAATCGGGTTTGTTGCTTTTGTTTCAGCCAATGACCAACCGCTTGGTTTTATCAAGGCCTAGTCTGCTCTTTATCTCTCTGTTTTTGCTCATTCTTTTTGGGTACGCCTCTTACTTTTCTCGTGAGTGGCGGGATTTTAAGATAGAGCTGCGTGCTTCCAAGCGATTTCCACACTTGCGCTATCTCTACTTTTTGATGATTGCAAGCAATGCAGCAGGCCTTGTTCTTCTTTGCGGTCAGGCGAGTTTGGTGCAAGCACCCTTGCAGCAACTAGTTTCAGACAGTTTTTTGGCTTCCTCCTTGCTGCTACTTGGCATGGACTTGCTGGCTTTGTCGCCGCAGGTTGACCAAAATAGGCAGATGAAATATGGGAAAAGTTGGGCTTTTGCTTTGGGAATCACTCTCTTTGCTTTCCTGAGAAATCCCGGAGAATCATCTTGTTTTCTAATTTATCTAAGTTTAGGCATAGCTTTTGTCCAAGTCTTGAAAGCTTGGGTTGAATCTCTGGAATTGTCCTTGCTGGCTCATCTTCTGCGAAATCTGATTCTAATCCTCATTTTGCCCTTCTGTTTGTAAAAAGTGTTTTCTTAAATAGTGGAATTGTGGTAAAATGATAGATGACACAAGAGCCTGAGAGGGCTGCTTGTAAGATCAAGTGCAGTTTGTAAAACTGATGCTGCATCTGCTGTTGGCTTTGCTGTACA
>ERZ773003.571-NODE-571-length-26535-cov-8.441956_pt1 | contig 26535 bp, 20 predicted proteins | sample MGYA00580668_ERZ773003 | MGnify/ENA primary metagenome ERZ773003 (study PRJEB29015, sample SAMEA2738002) | human oral metagenome | biome: human oral; feature: human-associated habitat; material: dental | place: China | collected 2126 ...
TGTCGCTGCCGAACTACAGTGACCTTGCCGCTCCGGAGCTTCTGGATCGCCTCTACGCATTTCGCGACGAAGCGGGCGGCGTGCACCCGATCCGCGTCGACCAGTATGGGCGCAACCACATCTACTTTGCAAAGGATCTCTGTCTCTATCCCTACCTCGAGAAGTTCAACGGACTCGGCTCCTATCGCATCGAGGCGCAGGACTATACGGCGGACGTGACTGCAGAGATCGTCCGCATCTACCGCGCTGCACTCGACCGCCTCGCGGCGGGCAGTGACGGTTTCCGAGCGGCGGACTTCGACCGCCTCACAGAGATTGCGCCGCGCCCCTTGGGCATCGGCACCTATCGTTTCCGCCAGAGCCGCAATTCTATCTGACCATTAGAAAGCATATTCCATGGACACAGCTTCCCCAAACGAGAACATCTACATCGGCGCCGCCGCCATCCTCGAAAAGAAAAAGAAGTACATCATGCCCTGTCTCGGGCATTTCTACCGTGAACCGCGTCAGATCGTGCGCGGCGAGATGCAGTACCTCTACGACAGCGAGGGGCGTCGTTATCTCGACTGCTTCGCGGGCGTCTCCGTCATCAACTGCGGGCACTGCAACCCCGAGATCAACGCCGCCGTCACGGAGCAGGTCAATACCCTCCAGCACGTCTGCAACATCTACCTCACGGAGAACTTCGTCAATCTCGCCGAGCAGCTCGCCCGCATCACCCCGGGCGCACTGCAGAAGAGCTTCTTCTGCTCCACAGGCACGGAGGCAAACGAGGGCGCAGCTCTCCTCGCCGAGATCGCCACGGGCAGCAGCGAGTTCATCGCCCTGCGCAACGGACTCCACGGTCGTACGAAACTGACGATGAGCCTGACGGGCATCGCCATGTGGCGCACCGACCCGAACCCTGTCGGGGGCATCAGCTTTGCACCGAATCCATACTGCTATCGCTGTCCCATGGGAAAGGAATACCCCGCCTGTGACCTCGCCTGTGCCAATATGGTCGAGGACATCATCCGAACGGTCACATCGGGGCGCCCCGCCGCCTTTATCGCCGAGACCATCCAGGGCAACGCGGGCATCGTCGTTCCACCGCCCGGGTACTTCAAACGCATCAAGGAGATCCTCACGCATTTCGGCACGCTCTTCATCGCGGACGAGGTGCAAACAGGCTTTGCGCGCACGGGCAGAATGTTCGCCATCGAGCACTACGATGTGCAGCCCGACATCATGACCATGGCGAAGGCTCTCGGCAACGGTGCGCCCATCAGTGCGTTCATCGCGACGCCGGCGGTCGCCGACAAGTACAAGAAGCCCGGCGCATCGACCCTCGGCGGCAATCCCGTCTCCTCCACGGCAGGGCTCGGCGTCATCCGCTATATCGAGTCGCATGACCTCATGGGGAATGCCGAGCGGCGCGGCGCACAGCTGCGTGCAGGGCTGCGGGAGATTGCAGCGCGGCATCCCATCATCGGTGACGTCCGCGGCCTTGGACTGATGGTCGGCGCAGAATTCGTCCACGCGGACAAATCCCCCGCCCCTGCCGAGCTTGATGTCGTGCTCGAGGAGCTCAAGAACCGCGGCTTCATCGTCGGCAAAAACGGCATCGCCCGCAACGTCATGGCATTTCAGCCGCCGCTCATCATCACGGAGCAGAACATCAGCGACGTGCTGAATGCGGTGGAGATCATCTTGACGGAGAAAGGACTCTAACGCTATGGCAAAACGCTACCATGAACTCACCGTCGCAGGCTGCCGCCGCAGTCTCCCCATCCTGAACCTCAACGAACACCTGGCGATCGCGGGTTTCGTCATGCTGGGCGACGTGGAGCTGTGCACGGCGTGTGCACGCGAGCTGGCAAAGGTGATTCCGGCGGACACGGAGATCCTCATGACCGCCGAGACGAAGGGCATCCCCCTGGCGGCGGAACTCGCACGGCAGCTTGGCATGCCCTACTACATCACGGCACGCAAATCCATCAAGGCGTACATGGAAGATCCCATCTGGGTCGAGGACGAGTCCATCACGACGCTTGGCAAACAGCGGCTCTACCTCACGGCGGATGACATCGCACGCATCAAGGGACGCCGCGTCCTCCTGCTCGACGACGTGATCAGCACGGGCGGCTCGATGAAGGCACTCGCCCATCTCGCTGAAAAGACGGGAGCGCACGTCATCGGACAGGCGGCCGTTCTCGCCGAGGGCGACGCGGCACATCGGAAAGACATCATCTTCCTTGAGACACTGCCGCTCTTTGCGCCCGCATAGGAAGGGGCATTTCGTGCATCAATATCTCTTCTACATCGGAGATTTTCCCATCCGTGCCTACGGCGTCGTGATCTCCCTTTCGATCTTCCTTGCCACAGGGGTCGCCTACTACCTCGCAAAGGCGGACGGGCGCGGCTACGAGAAGTACATCACCGACATCGGCATCTACTGCGGCATCGCAGGGCTCCTCGGTGCGCGGCTCTGGGATGTGTTCTTCTTTGACTGGGACTACTATCAGCACCATCTGACCGAACTGCTGAACGTCTGGCAGGGCGGCATGGCCATCCAGGGCGGCGTCTTTCTCGGCGTACTTGTCGGCATTCTCTACAGCCGAAAGCAGGGGCTCGACACCATCCACTTCCTCGACGTTGTCGCGCCCGCCATCGTCCTCGGTCAGGCACTCGGGCGCTGCGCGAACCTCCTCAACGGCGACGCCTTCGGCGCACCGACCGGCGGAGACTTCGGCATCCTCTATCCCGCGGCGACTCTCGCCTACCACACGTACGGTGCACAGCCGCTCTGGCCGGCAGAGGTCTGGGAGGGGCAGCTCGACATCGTCATCTTCGCACTCCTCCTCCTCTTCCGCGCGCGCAGTCATGCGCGCGGGCAGTGCTTCGCCCTCTATATCATGCTCTACAGTCTCGTGCGCTTCGCGCTCGAGTATCTGCGCGGTGACTATACAGAGAAATACTTCGGACTCTTCACGAGCGCGCAAACGGGAAGCCTCGTCTTTGGGTTCATCGCCCTCGGCTTCTTCCTCTGGCTCGGAGTGCGTGAGCACGGCACAGTTCCCTTTGAAACAGAGCAAACCAGCGAGCGCAAGAAGCCACGACGAAAAAAATAAAAAATGGGTGCCGCGCGAAACTGAAACGTTCGTGCAGCACCCATTTTTTGATTCAAGAAATCACTGATAAATTCAGCCACATCATCTTGACGCATCTTTTTTCTGTGATTGAAGGTCACGTATCTCCGCGTGTGTCAACCCACTGGATTTTTCGATTACATCCACGGGCACGTTCAAAGCAAGCAGGGAACGTGCCATCTCCAGCACCCCCTCGCGGCGGCCTTCGCGCTGCCCCTCACGCCGGCCCTCCTCAAGCCCCTGGCGAAGGCCTTCACGGCGTGAGGTGGACATTGCACTGAGGTAGTCGCGCATTGCTTTTTCCCGCTGCTCGTACTGCCAGCGCTCCACATCACTCTGCATAAAGACATGCTCTGCTTGAATCGCCTCGTTAATTGCCGTCTCACTCATCGCCAGTTCCTCCGTTTCTCGTTCGTTCAGTTTGTTTGAAAAATAGGCAAGCCACTTTTCAAGACGCTTCATCTCCTTCACCGATTTCAGCTTGAACTTCGGAATTTCAAGGAAATGAATCTCCAAATCTTCCGTCAGCCGATGTCCGCTCACAATGTCATAGATCCCATACATATTATGTGGATTTTCCTGCGGAAGCAGCTGAAAGTTCAATAGGTTAATGGTAATGGACGGGTTCAGATCCTGATACTCCATCCCCTTGTGAAGGGTCTGATACATCCGCGCCCAATAGTAGAGCGTCCTCTTCTGCATATTGTAGAGGTTCACCAGTTGAACCTCTATGTTGATCTGACTGCCATCGCTCGCAATTCCATAAATATCGAGCTGTGACTGCTTGTCGTCTGCAAACTGTGGATCAAACTCACGGTCAATAAAGGTGATATCCGTGAGGACATCTTCTCCCTCGCGATTCAAAACAGCGTTGAGAAAACTAAGGGTAATACGCTTGCGTTCCTCTCTGCCAAAGATGAATTTGAAGAGATAGTCATTCAACGGGTTGTACCCTTGTCGATTCATCACAAACGTCCCTCCTCGTTATCTGTTTGCTGCCTATATTCTATCTTTTTTTCACTGCAAACACAAGGGAAGCACTGATAAATTCAACACCGTCATTTTATCAGCGATTCCCAAGAAAAACGAGATGAACATACGATTTTTCGATCATCGTTCCTTCACCTTCTCCAATGCGCCGCGCACGAGTTCCGCCAGATAGCATGCCGTCGGCGCAAGGGCATGCGGGTCAACGCGGAAGGTCGGGTTGTGGATGGCGGCAGAAAGCCCCGTTCCGACGAGGATGAACATGCCCGGTACCTTTTCCTGATAGAAGGCAAAATCCTCACCGCCAAGCGATTTCGGTGCAGGTACGACATTCAGCCCGCGCTCCTTCGCCTTCTCCGCGGCGTACGACGCCCAAAAGCCATCGTTGCACGTTGCGGGAGGTCCTTCGTACCAATCCGTCTCCACTGCGGCACCGTAGGCTGCTGCCAGCTGCTCTGCGAGAGTACAGACACGCGTGCGGATGTGCGTACGCTCCTCTGCATTCATGCTGCGCGTCGTCCCCTCGACGAGTGCCTCCTCTGGAATCACGTTCCACGTATTCCCCGCCGCAATATGCGTGACGCTCACAACGCCCGCAGAGAACGGGTTAAGATTACGTGCGACGACCGTCTGCACGGACTGAATGAACGCCGCCGCAAGGACAATCGGATCGACGCCGGACTCGGGATGTGCGGCATGCGTCCCCGTACCGTGAAAGCGGAAAACAAAGCGATCCACTGCCGCCATCACCGCTCCCTCCGAGACGCCGACCGTACCGACCTCCATGAGTGGCGAGGCGTGCAGGCCGAAAATCGCTGCAACGTCCTTCAACGCGCCTGCCTCGATGAGCACCTTCGCACCGCCCGGCGCCTCCTCTGCCGGCTGGAAGAAGATGCGCACACGCCCCGTAAGCTCCGCCTCATGCTGCTTGAGCAGGAGCGCCGCGCCGAGTACCGACGAGATATGGAAGTCGTGCCCGCAGGCGTGCATCCGTCCTCTATACTCCGAGCGGTATGGCAGATCCGTCTGCTCCTCGATCGGCAAGGCGTCGATATCGGTGCGCAGTGCAACGAGCGGCTCCCCCTGTCCGACCTCCGCGACCAGTCCCGTCTTGAGCGGCAGATCCAGAATGCGAATCCCCGCACGCTCCAAAGAGGCGCGAATCCGCTTCGTCGTCTCGACCTCCTCGTAGGAGAGCTCGGGATGACGATGGAACCACTCAAATTCCTCTACGATGAATGCCTCTATATCCTCAATTGCTGCCATGATATTCTTCCTCTTAATTCATATATGTGTGATATGTTATGATGGGATTATATATGGAGAAGTCTATCGTGTCAACAAAATTTTGCTCCTTTTTGTAAAAGATAACGGCACTGTGCTGTTCCACCTGCGGTACATCGACATATCGAATCATATATAGTACATGAAAAAAGCTGCCGCTTGGCAGCTTTTTTCATGGATAAACGACTCATGCACCAGGGTACAACCCCTGCCGAATCAAACGGATGCCATCAAGCAGTTTGAAGGCAGGCGTATAAATATACTCCACAGGTACAAAATGAATCCGATTATTTTGTACCGCACTCAGGGAGTTAAAACGTACTGCGCTAAAAAAATTTTCTGCAAACGTTTTTCCGTACGCGTCTGTATATGCAACAAAAATGACATCCGGGTCGCAAGAAATCAACTCCTCTGCACTGATATATTTGCTCGACAGGGGAATATGCCCACCAAGACGGCGCACCATATCACCAACCACCCAGCCCTCATCATAGTTCAGTATTTCACCGTCCCCCACTTCAACAACAAGTACAGACTGTCCCAGCCTCCCGTACATTGTCTCCTCGTCTACACACAGCTCTTCCCGAATCCCACGCAGCAAGGCATCCGTTTGCTCTTTTCGATCGAAGATACGCCCCATATCATCAATGAATTTACATTCATCTTCTACCGTTGCATCTTTCAATACATGATCTGCCGTTGCGATCACATAGGTATTTATGCCGCGCTCTTGCCACCACGCCGTACTCCCATACCAGCGCGGCGTAAACGATGCCTTCCACGCCAGAATGAAGTCCGGCTGCAGGGCAATTGCCTGCTCCCTCCCAATATTATTGTGAACCACAGGCTCTACCTTGGCAAATTCCTCTGGATATTCCCGCTGCAGCCGTGCGTAGGAAACCCCGCTCGTACTCAGCGCTGCACCGACGATCCGATCGCCCTGCCCGAGAATCAGTAATGTCTCCAACGCATTCACCTCGTCCACAACAATCCGCTGCGGCGCGCGCTGAAACATCGTTTGTGTAGGAGCTCCACTCGCATCATAGGTATCGATGACGATGGGATAATGCGGTGACTGCTCCTCCGCTGTTTCTTCCACATGCACTAGTACATTCTCTCCGCCATTTCGTGGAAAAATAATCAGCAGAGCAGGAAATAGAAACAGCAGCAGAATTTTCATTCTGTCATCCCCTCAAAAAGTGGCAGACTGCCAAAAAGACGGTCTGCCATACCAACGATCAAAATGCATCAGAACGTATACTTCGCGCCGATCATCAATGAGCGCCCAAGTTCAGGGAAAGCAGCAGGCCCATAGTAATCCGATCCTACGGTCTCATACGCTGTATTCGTCAGATTTTCGATTGATGCATAGACCGTCATGTCCTTATGCAATTTATAGTTGATGTTAAAATCCATAATCAATTTACGCTTCGCGCTGAATGCCGTCGTATTCATCCCCGTATACCATGTTCCGGAGAGAGAAGCATTGAGCCGCCTGTTATCATAGGCAATATCAAACTTGTAGACATTTGCCGGACGCAGCTCATTGATAACCGAATTGACGTTTCCGTCCGCCAAACTCAGGTCAGGGTCAAATGTCATGCCATCCTTAGCCAAGTAACGATCATACGTGCGGAAGTAGTCTGCACTGACCGTCAGATGATTGTCAAAGCGATGCTGGAGTGTCAGGTTGAAGGACTTCTTCACCTCATTGGCATTGACTGGACGATAGAACGAATTATTTGGGTTACTCGGGTCGAGCACGTTATAGCCGACGACCGCATTGCTCATCCTCGTGTAGTCATAATGGACGGAGGCGGATGTCTTCTTCGAGAAGTCATGGCGCAGCCCCATCGTCCAGACATCCCCGCGCTCATCTTTCAGATTGGCGCGCAGCTCATTCCCATACGGGTCTTCATAGGTCGTCGTATAGTCCCTCGGCCGCAGTGGACGATGCACACGTGTATAGCCAAAATACGCACTCGTCCCTTTTTCAAATGCATACTGCATATTGAGCGACGGCGTGAATACACCGCATGTCTGACCGCTATTTTTATGCACATTATTCCCATCGACCTCACTGGTATCTGTGTAGCGGGCATAGCGGAGAGAAGGTGTTATCTCGAATTTATCCGAAACAAAAATCTTGTCCTGCAGGTAGCTGCTAATGGATGAACGCTCCATATGCGACACCGTGCCATCATCAAGATCATGATTATCGAACTTCGAGCGGTCATATGTCCATGTCGTCAGCAAATTGTGCTTGCCGTATGACTTGCCGAGCTGGAGCTGCAGCCCATAGTTCTCCATGTGGTAGAACCACTGCTTTTGGCTGCGTCCGACATAGTGCTGACGTACCCACTCATCCCATGCAGGCATGCTCGGCGAAATACTCGGATCACGTGCATCGCCTGCACCGAATGCGCCCCAGTAGCGTTCGTGCTGATTGTAAATACGGATAAAGCTTTCCATACCGTTATCACGATGGAATACATAGGTCATATCATTGTTATTCTTATTATACGCATTGTATGCACCAGTTGCGGCCCATGTATATCGTAGATTTCGGAACCCCGGATTATCTGCTTCACCTCTTTTACGATATAGCTGCCAGTCCGTAATGATACGATGCCAGTCCGTCGGATTAAAATATCTGTGATCCGGCGCCGTCAGTGGATAGTCGTCGTCACCATGCATGTGATTATGAGAGAAATAGACAGCATGATTCTTGTCGAAGTCATAGTCAATGCGGATATTGGCAGCATCATCCTTATAGCCGGTATTCAGCCAGCGATAGGTGTTTCCACTTAGTCCATCCTTATATTTTGCATCCCCGCTCATCTCTCGGCTAAGTGAAACAAAATACTTGAGCCGATTTTCATTGAGGCTACCAGAATAGGTAAACTTATAGTTATGACGATTCCATGAACCGGTCGAGATATCGAGTGTCCCCTCCGGCCGTTCTCCGCCCTTTCTCGTAATGATATTGATGACACCACCTGTCGCATCCGAGCCATAGATGGATGCGCCAGGCCCCTTGATGACCTCGATCTGCTCAACCCCATTCATGTTGATGATCTGGTTGATATCAAGCATCGCCTTCGTCCCATCTTCCGAGTAGGCGCTCAATACATTGGCCACTGAATTGTCCACACGGCGTCCATCCACAAGCACAACGACACGCTCATCGCCATTGATGCTCAAGATGCTATGCGAGTCTTCGATCCCCATCTCACCGCCGCGATAGCCGGGCTTACGCACGAGAACGCCGGGCACCGTTTTCAGCGCATCACTAAGTTGATTAAAGTGACGTTTCTCAAGTGTCTCGCGATCGATGACATTCACATCGCCGCCCGTGCGATAGTAGGACTGTTCCGTGACAACATTGCCAAACGGATCTTTGAGTGCGCCGGAGACCTCAATATCCTTTGTTGTATACGAAGTTGACGGCTCATTCTCCGCGGTTATCTCGGATACCGCTGTCCCTTGTGCATGTACACCACCTCCGTACAGGACAGACGACAAGAGAACGCCAAGTGCTGCGCACTTGCGAGTTTTCCTTCTCATTTTCTACTTCTCCTTTGACTAAACACCAACAAATACACCTATACATCATAGAAACAATCTTCAAATATGGGTACACTTCCACATACTTGTCCTGTTTCCAAAATGTCCGCCAGAATCCGCCGTATCGAAATGCGAGCAGGTGTCACATAGAACTTCCTATGCTCGAAAATACGACGCAAAACGATATGGCCTCGTATCCCCGTTTTAGTTTCATAAATGATACGAAATCACAATATTCCCGTCCTCCAAAGGGTGAATTCTCGCTCGAACACCATATAGTTCATAGATAAAATCATCGGTGAAAATCTCCTGCGGCGTCCCTTCCTTCAAGATCATACCATCCCTCATGGCAATAATACGATCACAGTAGGATGCAGCAATATTGAGATCATGGACAGCAGCAATGACGGTCAAATCCATCTGCCGAATATTTTCCATAATTTCCAACTGATATCGAATATCCAGATGATTGGTCGGCTCATCAAGGATTAGACAGGACGTTGACTGAGTAAGCGCCCGCGCAAGCAATACACGCTGCCGCTCTCCTCCCGAAAGGCTGGAAAATGGGTGCTCGGCAAAATCCTCCATCCCGATGAATGTCAGATAATGTTTCGCTGTTTTGTAGTCTTCTTCATTGTAGCGTTCCAGTATACGCTTATGCGGACTTCTCCCCATCAATACGACTTCCACCACAGTAAACTCAAACGAAAAGGCATTATGTTGAGCAAGTACCGCCTGTCGCCGCGCCGACTCCCGTATGGACAGTTTATCCAATGGATCTCCGCCAAGAAAGACGGTTCCTGCATCTGGCCGAAGAACACGATAGATACACTTGAGGAGTGTGCTCTTCCCACTTCCATTGGGTCCGATAATACCAACAAACTCTTTATGCTCTACGGCAAATGATATCTTATTTAGAATCTGCCGTCCGTCAAAACTCTTTTCGAGGTCTTCTACGCGAATCTCCATGCTTTGCTCCTGTCACCTATACACCGCTGCCAAAACCATACGTCTTCTTTATCATCAGATAGATAAAACAGGGTGCACCGATCATGGAAACGAGAATACCGATGGGGAGTTCTGTCTGCGGAATGATGACACGACACAGCACATCAGCCCAAACGAGAAATATTGCCCCAGAGAGCGCCGCGATCGGCAGGAGTTTTCTATGATCTGCTCCGACCAGCATACGGCTGACGTGTGGGACAATGAGCCCAACAAAACCGATCATCCCGGCGGCATAGACAGCAAAACCTACCATAAGCGCACTCACGAGCAGATAGCCCTGTCGATACAGATGCAAGTCTACCCCAAGTGTCACTGCCGTATCGTCACCGAGCAGCATCAGATTCAATATCTTTGCCTGTGTATAAAAGAACAATGGCACCACGATGCTCAGCGGAATCATCACGTGCAGCGTCGGCCAGCTCGCCCCCGCGACACTCCCCATCAGCCAGTAAGTAATCGACTGAATGCCTTCCTTATCATTGGCGAAGTAGACAATGAAACTCGAAAACGCGCTGCATACCGCACTCAGTGCCATGCCCGCAAGCAGCAGTTTCACAGCGTTGGCACGCCCGCCCATATTTGCAATGAACACAATCGCGAGAGATATCGCAAAGGCACCCACAAATGCGGCGATCCCGACAAAGTTTTCTCCAAGAGAAACCCCGACACCGAGGAGGATTGCTGCCGTTGCTCCTAGAGAAGCACCGGAGGAAACGCCAAGGATATAGGGGTCGGCAAGCGGATTTTTCACGATTGCCTGCATAATGACACCACAGGTGGCAAGTCCCGCTCCGATGCACGCCGCCATCAAAATACGAGGCATGCGCAGCAGCCAGACAATATCATGGAGTGGCCCCTGTCCCGGTGCATCAATAGGGATACCGCTTCGCAGAGAATCATAGATGGCAGATATAATATCACCGACGGGCAGAGATACCGTTCCAAACGTCAATGCCCCTGCCATACTGATCAGCAGAATAACGCACAGTTGAAAAAGGATGATTGCTTGCTGCCAGTTTGTACGATTCATAATTCTGGATACAACCCCTTTTTGATGGCTCGAATACCATTCAAGGTATTTACAGCCGGTGTATACATATATTGGAACGGCAGCATATAGATTCTGTGATTCTGAAGGGCTTTCAGCGAGTTAAAGCGCACTTGTTGAAAAAAGCGCTCCGATTCCTCACGATGCCGCGCGTTAAAGCACACGACAAAAATAACGTCCGGATCCTGTGCCAGCATATCCTCTGCCCCTACGGATCGGCTTTTGACAGGCATATTCCCTCCCAAATGCCGCACCATATCACCTACAATCCATCCATCATCATAGTTCATAATCCCCGTTTTACTTACTTCAACAACCATCACATCCTGTTTTCTTTTCCCCGCAGTATTCTGCCCAACAAGATCCATCTCTGCATGAATTTCACCGATCAGAGCAGCCGACGTTCCCGGAACATCAAATATACGTCCCATGTCATCCAGAAATTGGCATTCGTCTTCGATCGTACCGTGTTTCAGCACATGATTGGACGTGGCAACGATATATGTATTTACTCCTCGTGCTTTCCACCACTCTGTACTTCCATATCGCTTCGGTGAAAATGTTGACTTCCAGCCTAGAATGAAATCCGGCTGATAGGCAATCGCCATCTCACGACTGATCTCCTGCGTTGATATATGGGCTATTTTTTCCAATTCTTCCGGATACTTCTCCTTCAACCGTTCATAGGTCTCACCGGATGTATTCAACGACGCACTGAGAATTTTAGCTCCCTGCCCAAAGGCTAAAAGTGTCTCAAGCGTATTGACTTCATAGACAAGACTTCGCCGTGGCACCTGTGTAAACTCGATGCGTACAGGATTTTTGGCCGAATCAAATGTATCAATCTCCACAGGGGCGTACAAAATTCCATTTCCATCCATATCCTTCGACGAAACTTCTAAAACCAAATTCTCCCCATTCCTTGTGGCCAAGAATGCCGACAAACATGCGATGATGAAAAACAACATTAAGGTTTTATTCATATCTTTCCGCCTTATGTCAATGACGACAAGAGACATTTCGACTGCTTGTCGTCATTGATTTCAACGCTTAGAATTTATACTTCATCCCGATCAAGAAATGTCTGCCCAGCTGCGGCCAGCTTCCCTTCCCAAGATAGCGCGTATAGACCGTCTCATACGCCTGATTGGTCAAATTCACAACAGAGGCATACAGGGTTAAATCCTTTTGAAGCGCGTAATTGATGTTGAAATCAAGAACAAGTGCACGCCTGCTTGTATATGCCATCGTATTGCATCCCGTGTACCATGTTCCCGTCAACGCTGTATAGAGTTTTCCGTTTTCATAGGCAAGATCTGCCGTATAGGTATTTGCAGGGCGCAGTTTGTTAATAATGGAGTTGACATTTCCATCCGCCCAATCCAGCTCCGGATCAAAGGTCATCCCATCCTTTGCTGAGAACTTGTCAAACGCATGCGAGTAACCTGCCGTAAGGGACAAATGTGGACTAAAGCGATGCTGCAGAGAAAGATTGATCGACTTCTTGACTTCCTTCGCATTGACGAATTTAAGCTTGAAATCACTGGCTGCTCGATCCCAAACACTGTACCGAACGACCGCATTGCTCATGCGTGTATAGTCATAATGAACAGAAGCGGTTGTCTTTGGCGAAAATTTGTGACGTACGCCAATCGTCCACACATCCCCCTTCTCATCCTTTAGATTGGCAGGATCTGTGCCATTCTCTGCGGTATAGTCATTGGGTTTAAGAGGTCTTCGCACCCGACTATAGCCGAAATATGCGCTCGTATCTTTATCAAATCGGTACTGCGTATTGAGCGAGGGAGTAATCGTATTGGATGAGGCTCCGCCAATGCTGTGAACACCATCTCGCGACACATGGCTGACATCACTGTAATGTGCAAATCGAAGGGAGGGGGTCAGTTCCCACTTATCCGAAAGCAGAATTTTATCCTGAATGTACCCAATGATGGTATCTCGCTTGACACTTGCAACCTTTCCCGTTTTTACCTGTGTGCTATCATATTTTGAATTATCATAGGTCCACGAAGTAAGGAGATCATGTTTCCCATAGGACTTGCCAAGCTGGATCTGAATCCCTTTATTTTCCAGATGATGATCCCACGAGCGATGGTCTCGGCTGCGATAATTTGCTCTCCCCCATTCAAACCATGCAGGCGTATCAGGCACAGGCGAATCTTCCTTATCTCCTGCGCCGAATGAGCCCCAGTAACGCTCATGTTGTTCGTAATAACGAACAAAACTTTCCATGCCGTTATCCCGATGGAACGTATAAGTCAGATCAAAATTATTCTTATTATAGGCATTGTAGGCACCAGTGACCGCCCACATATACCATAGGGTTCGATATCCCGGATTTTTTATATCGCCGTATTTATCATGATGAAAGTAATCGTTTTTGATGCGATTCCAATCCGCAGCATTGAAGTATTTGTGATCGGGTGCTGTAAGAGGGTAGTCCGCATCGCTCTGCATGTGATTGAATGCAGCCCGCAGAGAATGCGTTGGGTCAAAATCATAGTCCACCCGAAGATTTAAGTTTTATTCCTTATAGCCCGTATTGACATAGGTATAAGTATTGCCGCTGAGGCCATCCTTGTATTTTGCATCTCCCCCCATTTCTCGCCCAAGTGAAAAGAAATATTTCAGTTTCCCTTGAGCCGTACTTCCTGCGTAGTTCAATTTATAATTGTGTCGATTCCATGAACCGGTGGACAGATCCAGGGACCCATGCGATTGATCGGCCCCCTTTCGCGTAATGATATTGATGACACCACCAGTGGCGTCTGATCCGTAAAACGACGCTCCCGGGCCCTTGATGACCTCTATTTTTTCGATATTATCAATATTTGTGACCTGATTGATGTCCGTGACCGCCTTGGAGCCGCTCGTTGAACGTCCGGAGACAACGTTGCCCACAGAGTTATCCATACGGCGCCCATCCACGAGCACAACAACTCGATCATCGCCATTGATTGTCACAATGTTGTGTGTCTGCGTATACCCATACTCACCCCCGCGATACCCCGGCGTCTTGATCTGTACCCCCGGCACTTGCCGTAGCGCATCGCTGAGCTGATCGTAATGCCGCTTTTCCAACATATCACGATCAATAACATCAACATCACCGCCCGTACGATAGTAGGATTGCTCTGTCATGACATTGCCAAATGGATCTTTCATCTCTCCTGCAACCTCAATATCCTTTGTCACATAGGAGGATGACGTATTGTTTTCCTCCGTGGAATCAGGCACAGAATTCTCTTGTGCGCAGACATTTGTCCCTCCACATAGGATAGAGGAGAAAAGAACGCCGAGCACCGCCCCGCTATGAATCTTCTTTCTCATTGACAGCCTCTCCTTTGAGTAAACACAAACCATACACATCCATACACCATAGAAACAATGTCCGAGCAAGGCACAGCCCAACACTCACATTCTGTTTCCAAAATGCCAACATGATCGCTGTATTGAGACAAGAGCGAAAATCGCACAAAGAGACGTACACACACCATGCAAATAAAAAGCCTTCTTGCATCTCCGGCAAAAAGGCATAGAAAATACACATAAAAATAATCGTGCCTTCCTGTCTCTCGCAGGGACGATACAGCGTTCCAATCGGGCAGTTCTTCTGGCTCTGCTTCCTCGTCGCCCTCGCCTTCCCAGTTTCCCAGTGACGTATTGAGGTCGACTCCACATTACAGCTGCGGGACAGCGCAGGTCTTTCACCTGCTTCTCTATTAAGCGTAATACGCACCCAATTAGCAAAATATTTAATTGTGATTTTATTTGTAATAGCTTTCGTTAGATTATCATATCATAAACAGTATGTCAATATCGGAAACATTGATAAATTCTTTTACTTTCATTCACCCCTCCGCAGGAGTAAAATTAGGGGTTGACAAGGCTGTATTTCATCTGTTATAATTCGTCTTGTCGTTTGGACATGAGCGACAAACAAATGGGGTTATAGCTCAGTTGGTTAGAGTGTCTCGTTGACATCGAGGAGGTCACAAGTTCGAATCTTGTTAACCCCACCATTTTTTCTCGTCCGCAGTCGTGCGGATTTTTTTATCAGTGCTTCCCTTAGGCTCACTTAGCTCAGTTGGTAGAGCATCTCCGTCACATGGAGGGGGTCGGGGGTTCGAATCCCTCAGTGAGCACCATAAAGATATCTGATGCCGTCCCACGGGGACGGTTTTTTTGTGCGTTCTCCTATGCTATAATGAGAGCCAACACAGAATATTCTAGGAGGTATATATCATGGCAATCAAGGAAATTCGCCCCATGGATCTAACGGAGAACGTATTCAAGCTAATCAGTCAGGACTGGATGCTGGTCAGCGCTGTACACGACGGAAAGGTCAACGGCATGACGGCGTCGTGGGGTGGTCTTGGCTTTCTCTGGGCACGCCCGGTCGCCTATGTTTTCATTCGTCCGACGCGCTATACGAAAGAGTTTGTCGACGCATCCGACGGCATCACCCTTTCGATCTTTGAGAAGAAATACAAGCCCATGATGCAGTATTTTGGAACGGTGTCCGGGCGTGACGAGGATAAGATCGCAAAATACGCGCTGACGAAGAAGGAGCACGGTGCCTATACCTACTTTGAGGAGGCACGCCTCACCATGCTCACGAAGAAACTCTATGCGCAGAAATTGGATTCCTCCTGCTTTACGAACGCTGCGGTAAATGGACAGGAGGATTTTCCCCAAACCTACTATCCGGAGCATGACTACCACACGATGTATATCGCAGAGATCGAGAACATCTTACTGAGGGAGTAACTATGCCAACGAACGACAAGGAAACTGCCGCGCGCATCCTCGCCGCCTCCTCTCTTGCCCGCGACATGAACGAGGAGGATGTCGAGGAGCTCCTCGCCTCAAGCGACGTGCGCCTGCACACCTATCCAAAGGATACGATCATCTTCCACGACGGCGATATGCCCCACTCCCTCTACATCCTGATTGCGGGGGAGGTGCATATCCTCAAGGATACGCGCTCGGGGCGCCAGATCTTCATCTCCGAGATCAATCAGCCGGGCGATATGTTCGGCGAGGTCTACGAGGTGCTGCAACGTCCCTACGATATGTATGTCACCGCCGTCACCAGAACGACCCTGCTCGAGGTATCGAGCCGCCTCTTCACACTGGACATCGGCAAGACGCCGCACCGCTCCGCCCTGCTCGTCCAGCGCAACCTCATGCGCATCTTTGCGGGCAAGGCATACGCGATGCACACGAAGCTCAAAGTGCTCGCAAGCGGTACGCTGCGCGAAAAGATCGTCCGCTATCTCCTGCCCCACATCGACGAGAGCGGATGTGCAGCACTCTCTGTCAGCCGCGAGTTCATTGCCGCCGACCTCGCCGTCAGCCGCCCCTCCCTCTCACGCGAGCTGAGTGCGATGCAGCGTGAGGGCATTCTCAAGGCGGCAGGGCGCAAGATCTGCATCACAGATATGGAAAAATTTGAGAGCTACCTATAACAAAAGAACCGCCAACGAAACAGTTCAGCTTCGTTGGCGGTTTTTGTTTTTGATGAATTACCGTGCGGCACACGAGCCCGTGTGCACACTGCAGTCCTCGTCGCGGTTCGTCAGGCCGAGCTCCTTCAGCAGTTCCATATCCTGAGCGATCGTCGTGCCCGAGGTCGTGAGCATATTGCCCGTGATGGAGGCGGACGCTCCGGAGAGGAACGCCGTCGCGCCGTTCTCCGGGAGCAGCTTGCGCCCTGCGCCGAGGCGGATGTTCGCCGTCGGATTGATAAAGCGGAAGATCGCCACTGTACGCAGGATGTCTTCACCCGAGAGCGGAGCGAGATGCTCCAGTGCCGTCCCCGGAATCGCCATCAGCGAGTTGATGGGGATGGACTCGATGCCGAGCTCCTGCAGGGCGAACGCCATATCAAAGCGATCCGCCCACGTCTCGCCCATGCCGATGATGCCGCCCGAGCAGACACACATCCCCTCTGCCTGTGCCGCCTTGATCGTGCGGATGCGGTCGGCGTACGTATGCGTCGTGCAGATCTGCGGGAAATACCGCTCCGATGTCTCGATGTTGTGATGATAGCTCGTCACCCCCGCCTCGCGCAGGCGGCGCAGCTGACTGCGCGTGAGGAGGCCATGCGACGCACAGAGATCAATCGTCAGCGACTTCCGCATCGCACGATAGGCATCGAGTGCCCGCTCGAACTCCTCACCCGAGAGAGCGCCGCCCGAAGTAACAATGGAGAAGCGGTTCGCCCCCGCATCCTGATTCGCCTTCGCATGAGCGATGATCTCCTCCTGCGGTAGGAACGGATACGTCTCCACGCCCGTCTTGTGACACGCCGCCTGTGCGCAGTACTTGCAGTTCTCCCCGCAGCGGCCGCTGCGGCCGTTGATGATCGTACACAGATCGATATGGTTTCCGCAGAACTGCTGCTGCAGGCGATGTGCGCCCTCCTGCAGCTCCTCCAGCGGAGCATCCATGAATATCGAGCGGTCATCCTCACGGCGAACGCGGTAGCCCGCGATAATCTTCTGCGTCAGTTCAGCAATACGGCGTTTCTGCATAAAAAAATCCCTGCCTTATCATAGATCGTACGTATGAGGTCTATTATAGAGCAGGAATTTTATTACGTCAACTAAATATTGTCTATTGGTTTACCTTTGCTCCATGCGCATCCCAATCCCCGTCCAGTACCGCCGCAACGGATGCCGTATACGCCGATAGATCGGTCAGAGGCGATGCGAGCACCGCGTCACGCAGTGCGGCGCGGCGTGTACGCAGAGCGGCGACATCCTCCGCGAGCGCACAGGCAATCCGCTCATAGGCACGCGCATCGGACGCGATCCACTGCGTCTGCCCCGCCGCCGCGAGCACGGACGCACTGCGCCGTGCCGTATGCGTCTCCCCGCACAGAGTTACAACGGGAGTACCATGGAGGAGCGCCTCTGCCGCCGCAGCCGCTCCGGAAAAGGGGAAGGTGTCAAGGACGACATCGACAGAGCCATCGTCCAAAGCGCCCGCACCGCCCGGCTTCACAAAGATGCGCTTCATGGGCAGCTTCAGCCCGTCCAGCATCTCGACAATCGTCGTCACGCGCAGAGGGCTGTCCTCCGTATCCTGCAGAACGAGCTGCGCCTTCGGGAGTTTTTTCAGGATGCGCCCCCATACCTTCAGTACCTCCTCATTGATGTACATGAAGTCCTGCGTCACACCGAAGGTCAGCGGTGCATCCGCCGCGCGCTCCGCGAGAGGCGCACGGCGCAGGGCATCATCCGCCGCATAGCACAGCGCATGCGGCAGTCGCAGCAGCTCCTCGCTGTAGAACTCCTCCGTCCCCGCAGGAGAGAGCAGCTCATCCGTCAGGAACCCATCGACAAAGGTCATCCCCGTCGTCGAGGCGGCATCCAGCCCCGCCATCTGTACGGGCGCAGGGCGCAGCGCGAGCACAGGGAGTGTCGCGCCGCCGTCCCGATGCCCGCCGAGGTCAATCAGGATATCGATCTCATCCGCACGGATGCGCTCCGCCTGCTCCTGCGGCGTCCCCTGTGCGAGCGCGGCAGTATGAACGCCCGCCGCCTCCCATGACGTTGGTGCATTCGTGCGGTCGGTGAGCGCATAGGCATAGACATCGTATTGCTCCGTCAGATGCACGGCCAGTGCGCTATAGACTGCCGTATGGTCAAACTGCGGCGCAAGGAAGCCGATGCGCAGACGCGTGTGATGGACAGGGGCACGCGGCGGCAGCGGCTCCTCGCGCTGATAGAGCGACGCACACATCGCAAACTGCGGCTGCAGCTCCTTCGGTGTCAGCTGCGCCGCCGCATGACAGAGATAGAGGTAGCGGGAGAAATGTTCCCGCTGAAGGCGCAGGCTCTCGTCTTCGGTCGCCGCCTCGAAATACGCAGCAATCGCCCCCTCCGTATCGGCAAGCGCACAGCAGCACATCCCCATCATCTCAGAGAAACGCCACTGCTCCTCTGCGGGGATCTCCTCATGCGCGCGCATGTAGAGAATCGCCTCAATCGCCTCGTAGATGTACCCCGTATGAATATCCTCACGCAGGGCACTGTAGTCCTCAATCCAGCTCATACGTCGCTTTGCTCCAATCTAAAATACGCCGTCTCGGGCGGACAGCCGATCCGCAGGGGGAACCAGCTGCCGTTGCCCGTGTGCACATAGCCATAATTCTCCCCGATGCGCACCATCCCGCGCGTATACTTAAAGACGGGGAAAAGCGGCTGCCCGAGGATACCGAACTGACTGCCGTGCGTATGTCCCGTCAGCGTCAGCGGGACGCGCCCGTCTGCCGCCGCATCATCGATAAACTCGGGATGATGCGCGAGGAGCACCGTCACCGCATGCACAGGAACGTCCTCCATCGCTGCCGCAAAGAACTCTGCCTTTTCCGTGTAGAATGCATCCCCGCGTGCAAAGGGATAATCTGTGCCCGCAAGGTAGAGCGCGCCGCAGCCCGGAACGCGCTCCGCTGCGTTGAGGAGAACATGAACGCGCCCCCTGCGTGCCATCTGCGTGACAATGGGGAGCGCATTGCGCCGAAAGTACTCGTGATTGCCGATGCAGTACCAGATCCCGCGCGGAAAATCCTCTGCGTGTGCTTCAAGCACCGCAGCCGCCGCCTCGTTCAGATGCTCCGCATCAAAGAGGTCGCCCGTCACGGCGAGCAGATCAGCCCCTCCTGCCGCTGTTTCGGTAAGGAGCGCATCAAGCTCCTCCACGGAAAAAAACGCGCCGAGATGCACGTCGCTGATCTGAGCGATCACCAGCCCATCCGCCTCAGGCGGGAGATTCCTCACGGGGATGCGATAGTCATGGCGCACGGCTGCCGTCCGCTCGATGAATGCCCCGTAGCTGCCGAGCAGTGCCCCCGCCGCCGGATAGAGTGCGGCACATTTCAGCACGCGCCGCCGTGCGGGACTGTACGGAACGCCGCGCATCCTGCGGACTGCCGCACGCACGAGGACGGCGAGCATCGTCAAGAGCAGTGCGATGATCTGCGCAACGCAGCCCAGGAAGATCGGCAGGGCGAGCATCCCCGCCCAGCCCTCCGTCCGATGCGAAGCAAAAAGAAAGAGCATCGCGCCGACGCCGAGGACATCAAAGAGGACGATCGCCGCACGCGCCGCGCGCAGCCGCCGTCCCTCCGTCAGGTACCGCAGGAAAAATACAGACAGCCCTGCGATTAGGGCTATGGCAGACACTAAGATCAGAACAAAGATGGGCAAATGTACCTCCCTGTCAAATTCCCGTAATCATCGACACGAGCGGTATCGTCGCCACGGAGATGACTGTCGAGAGCGCGATGATCTCCGTCATGAGCGGATAGGCGACCTTGTTGTAGAGCAGGGCGACCATCGCCACCATGCCGCCCGTCGGCGCAGCGACGATGACGAGGCTGCAGCCGAGGATGTAGGGATTCGTGACGAAGAACTTCATCGCAAAGAGAATGGGGATCGGCAGCACCACGGCCTTGAGAAAGGTGTAGACGAGCAGCTTGCGGTCGGTCAGCATGTGGCGCATGTGGATATCCTTCAGCGATGCGCCGATCATCATCATCGCGAGCGGCGCCGTCATCGCACCGACCATCGTAAACGCCTGCAGGAGGAGCGGATTTGTCGGAATCTCACCGAAGTAGATCACGCAGGCGATCAGCGAGGCGATGATGCCGGGATTCAGCAGCATGCGCACCATCTCAAGACCGCGCTGTTTATGAATGCTGATGGAGGAAACGCCGTAGATGAAAAAGAGCAGATTGACGGGAATGAAGAACAGCGTCATATAGACGACCGCCTGATCGCCGTACACCCCCTGCACAAGCGGCAGCCCCATGAAGAGTGAGTTGTTGAACCAAAACGAGAGGTTCACCGCACCGCGCAGACGTCCGCGATAGCGCAGGAGAATCGGCAGCAGGAAACCGGCGGCGCACATCATCACGAGGAGAATGGCGTAGTCGAGATAGGTGTCAATAACCTGCGCCAGATCCATGTGCTCCTGTGCGTGCATCGCTGAGGAGATGATGAGGCAGGGGCACGCGATATTGACAATCAGGGAGGAAAACTGCTCCTGATTGTTCGGAATGATGATCTTGTATCGGCGGGCAAGCGCCCCTGCAAAAATCATCAGAAAGAATACGATCATCTGCCCTAAAATCAGCATTTCTACATTACCTTCTTTATTTCAGTTATTTCTCTTTCATGCAAGCCCCTCGCGAACACTTAGTTACGCAAGTGATCGCGTGCTCATTCGCCTAAATACCGGCGCACTTCTTAAACGCGCTTCGCTTGAACGAAAGAAGTACGCCGGGGGCGAGTCGCACGCTTTCCTCACTTGCTCCACTAGGATTCGCTTTGGGGCTTTGCATCACATTCATTCGAGGCATCAATGTTTCTCTTCCAGCAGGGGCCTCAGGAAGCGCCCCGTATAGGATGCCTTCACCTGCACGATCTCCTCGGGCGTTCCCTGTGCGACAATCGTTCCGCCGCCCGTGCCGCCCTCGGGACCGAGGTCGATGATGTGATCCGCCGTCTTGATGACGTCGAGATTGTGCTCGATGACGACCACCGTATCGCCGCCGTCTACGAGCCGCTGCAGGATGAGGAGCAGCTTGTGGATATCCGCCGCATGCAGCCCCGTCGTCGGCTCGTCGAGGATATAGAGCGTCTTTCCCGTGCTGCGCCGCGCCAGCTCCGTCGCGAGCTTGACGCGCTGCGCCTCACCGCCCGAGAGCGTCGTCGCAGGCTGTCCAAGGCGGATGTAGCCGAGCCCCACGTCGCGGATGATCTCGAGCTTGCGCGCGATGCGCGGCACATTCGCAAAGAACTCCACCGCCTCGTCAATCGTCATGTCGAGCACCTCGGCGATGGTCTTGCCCTTGTAGTGCACCTCGAGCGTCTCGCGGTTGTAGCGCGCCCCCTTGCAGACCTCACAGGGAACGTAGACATCGGGAAGGAACTGCATCTCGATCTTCAGGATGCCGTCGCCCCGGCACGCCTCACAGCGTCCACCCTTCACGTTAAAGCTGAACCGCCCCGCCTTATAACCGCGCATACGCGACTCGCTCACCTGACTGAACAGCTCGCGGATCGCATCGAACACCCCCGTGTAGGTCGCGGGATTCGAGCGCGGCGTGCGTCCGATCGGCTGCTGATCGATGTTGATGACCTTGTCGATATGCTCAAGCCCCTTGATCTTCTTGTGCTTGCCGGGCTTTCCCTTCGCGCGGTAGAGCCGCGAGGCGACACCGCGATAGAGGATCTCGTTGACGAGCGTCGACTTGCCCGAGCCGGACACGCCCGTCACAAGCGTGAGTGTGCCAAGCGGAAATTTCACATTGACATTCTTCAGATTGTTCTCCGCCGCACCCACGATCTCCAGAAAATAGCCGTTTCCCCTGCGCCGCTCTGCGGGCACGGGGATGAACTTTTTGCGTGAGAGATACTGCCCCGTGATGGATGCAGGATTCTTCATGATCTCTGCCGCCGTTCCCTCTGCAATCACCTCGCCGCCATGCTCTCCTGCGCCGGGGCCAATATCGATGATATGATCGGCGGCGTACATCGTATCCTCGTCATGCTCCACAACAATGAGCGTATTGCCGAGGTCACGCAGATGCCGAAGGGTCGCGAGCAAGCGGTTGTTGTCACGCTGATGCAGCCCGATGCTCGGCTCATCAAGGATGTAGAGCACCCCCATCAGCCCCGAGCCGATCTGCGTCGCGAGGCGGATGCGCTGTGCCTCTCCGCCCGACAGCGTCGATGCCGCACGCGAGAGCGTCAGATAGTCGAGTCCCACATCGAGGAGAAAATGGAGGCGTGCATGAATTTCCTTCAAAATCTCTCCGGCTATTTTTGCCTCACGCGGCGTAAAATCCTGCTCTGCCTCCGTTAGAAACGCATCTGCCTCACGAATCGTAAGTGCCGTGAGTGCGGCGATATTCTTCCCGCCGACCGTCACGGCGAGCGCCTCGGGCTTCAGCCGCGCCCCGTGGCACGCCGAGCACGGCGTATCTGTCATATAGTCCTCGTAGCTCTCGCGCATCTCCTCCGAGTCCGTCTCGCGATAGCGGCGCGTGAGTGCGGGCAAAACGCCCTCGTACGGGACATGGTATTCCTTCTCCTCGCCGAACATATTCGTGTACTGGAAGGAAACATACTCATCCGACCCATAGAGCAGCATCTTCTGCGTCTTCTTGTCCATGCGGTTCCACTGCGTATGCGCATCGTAGTCATGCGTCGCCAAGAGTGCTGTGATCGCCCGCATCCCATAGGAGTTCGGGTTTTTCGAGAGCGGTGCAAAGACACCGTCTGCCACGCTGAGCGTCGGGTCGGGAACGACGAGCGCAGGGTCAAACTCCTTGTGACTGCCGAGCCCCGTACAGACGGGGCACGCGCCGAATGGGCTGTTAAATGAAAACATGCGCGGTGCGATCTCGGGCAGTGAGATGCCGCAGTCCACACAGGCGAAGTTCTCACTGAACATGAGGAGATCGCCGTCCACCACCTGTACGTAGACCACGCCCTCACCTGCGTGGAGCGCCGTCTCCAGCGAGTCTGCCAGACGGCTCTCCATGCCCTCGCGCACGACGAGGCGATCTACGACGATCTCAATCGTGTGCTTCTTCTGCTTTTCGAGCGCGATCTCCTCGCCGAGATCATGCAGCTCTCCGTCGATGCGCACGCGCACATAGCCCTCGCGGCGAATCTGTTCGAGCACCTTCTTGTGCTCGCCCTTCTTGCCGCGCACGAGCTGCGCCATGATGAGGAGCTTTGCTCCTGCGGGCAGCTGCATGATCCGATCCACCATCTGATCGACGCTCTGCTGCGTGATCGGCTTGCCGCAGTTTGGGCAGTGCGGGCGTCCCGCGCGCGCATAGAGCAGGCGCAGATAGTCGTAGATCTCCGTCACCGTCCCTACCGTCGAGCGCGGATTATGGCTCGTCGTCTTCTGGTCAATCGAGATGGCAGGCGACAGCCCCTCGATGTTGTCCACATCGGGCTTGTCCATCTGCCCAAGGAACTGCCGTGCGTAGGCGGACAGCGACTCCACATAGCGGCGCTGCCCTTCGGCATAGATCGTATCAAATGCGAGCGAGGACTTCCCCGAGCCGGAGAGCCCCGTCACCACAACTAATTTATCGCGCGGTATCTGCACTGTAATATTTTTCAGATTGTGGGCGCGTGCCCCCTCGATCTTGATGTATTCATTCATTATCTGTATGTCCTTATTTTTTCTTCTTCGGCAGTTCGCCCTCGAGCTCGACGATCATGTCGCGCAGCTCTGCCGCACGCTCGAACTCCAGTGCACGCGACGCCTGCTGCATCTCGCGCAGAAGACTCTTGACGAGGTTCTCGCGCTCCTTTTTGCCGAGTTTTTTCTTTGCCTTGCCGTCCTTCTTCCCGTACGGGCTCTTATCCTCAGCCGCGACAAGCGTCATCTCGATGAGCGGGACGATGGGCTTGACGATGGTCTTTGGCACGATGCCGTGCTCCTCGTTGTACTCCTGCTGTATCGTGCGGCGACGCTCCGTCTCGTCGATGGCGCGCTGCATCGAGCCCGTGATGACATCGCCGTACATGATGACGTGCCCGCCGGCGTTGCGGGCGGCACGTCCGATGGTCTGGATGAGCGCGGTGTCGGAGCGCAAAAAGCCCTCCTTGTCCGCGTCGAGGATGGCGATGAGCGAGACCTCCGGCATATCGAGCCCCTCACGCAGGAGATTGATGCCGACGAGCACGTCGAACTCGCCCGCGCGCAGATCGTGAATGATCTCCGCGCGCTCGATGGTTGCGATGTCCGAGTGGAGGTAGCGCACCTTAACGCCCGCCTCACGCAGATACTCAGTGAGGTTCTCTGCCATGCGCTTGGTGAGCGTCGTGACGAGGACGCGTTCATTGCGCCCGATGCGCAGGCGGATCTCGCCCATGAGGTCGTCGATCTGCCCTGCGAGCGGACGCACCTCGACCTCGGGATCGAGGAGTCCCGTCGGGCGGATGATCTGCTGGGCGACCTGCTGTGCCTGCTGCATCTCGTATTTTCCGGGCGTCGCGGAGACGTAGACGATCTGATTGATGCGCGCCGCGAACTCCTCGAACGTCAGCGGACGGTTGTCGAACGCGGACGGCAGGCGAAAGCCGTTGTCCACGAGCGAGACCTTGCGGCTGCGGTCGCCGCCGTACATGGCGTGAATCTGCGGCAGTGTCACATGCGACTCGTCGATCATGATGAGGAAGTCCTCAGGGAAGTAGTCGAGGAGAGTGTACGGTGTCGCGCCCGGCGCACGGTGCGTGAGGTGACGCGAGTAGTTCTCGATGCCGGAGCAGTAGCCCATCTCCTGCATCATTTCGAGGTCATAGTTCGTGCGCTGCTCCAGCCGCTGTGCCTCAAGGAGTTTGCCCTCGCCCTTCAATACGGCGAGCCGCTCCGCAAGCTCCGTGCGAATGTCAGCCATGGCGATCTTCATATCCTCATCGTCCGTGACGTAGTGGGACGCCGGAAACACCATGGAGTGAAGCCGCTCGCCGTAAACCTCGCCCGTCGTCACGTCGAACTCGATGATGCGCTCCACCTCGTCGCCGAACATCTCGATGCGCACACCGCGGTTGTTGTACCCTGCGGGAAAGATCTCAATCACGTCGCCGCGCACACGGAAACGTCCGCGCTCAAACGCGATATCGTTGCGCTCGTAACGGATGGAAATGAGCTTCTGCAGGATCTCCTCGCGCGTGATTGTCTGCCCCTTGTGCACGGAGAGAACCATCTCGTGATAGCTCTCCGGTGAGCCGAGTCCGTAAATGCATGAGACGCTCGCCACGATGATGACGTCGCGCCGCTCAAAGAGCGAACAGGTCGCGGAGTGGCGCAGCTCATCGATCTCATCGTTGATCGACGCATCCTTTTCAATATAGGTATCCGTCTGGGCGATGTACGCCTCGGGCTGGTAGAAGTCGTAGTAGCTGACAAAGTAACCGACGTAGTTGTCGGGAAAAAATGACTTGAACTCACTTGCGAGCTGCGCGGCGAGAGTCTTGTTGTGTGCGATGACGAGGGTCGGACGCTGAACGTGCTCGATGACCTTCGCCATGGTGTAGGTCTTGCCCGTCCCCGTCGCGCCGAGCAGCACCTGTGCCGTCATGCCGTTCTCGATGCCGCCGGCAAGATCGGCAATCGCCTGCGGCTGATCGCCCATCGGTTCAAACGGTGCGACGACCTTGAACGGGATCTCCCCCTCGAACTGCGTTGTATTAAGTTTTGGCACCATCGCCATGCGTTCCCCTCCTTCACGAAAAGCTATTTTTTCATTATATCGTATCCGTCAAGGGGTACAATGGAAGCGCAGAATTTTTCCCTATCTCATCAACGATTTCCATGAAAAAAGCACCCATACGGGTGCTTTGAGCATCATCCGTTTACAGCTTGCTGACATCGCTCGCCGTCATGATCTCGACAACGGTGAGATCCTTGACGGTATTGAGGTCGATGAAGCCGCCATCTGAGAGCTGG